>MDSO01000075.1_pt1 | contig 16624 bp, 35 predicted proteins | sample 1005691 | NCBI WGS metagenome assembly MDSO01 (sample SAMN05526595, study PRJNA338239) | gut metagenome | isolation source: stomach gut content | host: Acanthurus sohal | place: Saudi Arabia: Red Sea | collected 2011-04 | reverse complement strand
ATGCCTTCTCAGTGTAAGGGAGATGCTATTCTGTTTTAGCTATACTCTTGTTTTTCCAAGTGCACCTTCCGGTACACTTACCATGTTACGACTTGCCTCCCCTTTGCAGGTATGGTTATTTATTTATTTGAGAGTCTTAGCTCGGGGAGAGTGACGGGCGGTGTGTGCGCGCTTCAGGGCCAGTTTCAGTAGAACACTCTATTTTCTGCTTACTGCTAAATCCTCCTTCAGACACGTGTTTCAGGGTGTCATTCGTGTACACTGAGTTAGTGAATGTAGCCCATTTCTTCCCCTTCCATACGCTACACCTCGACCTGACGTTTTGGGCTTTGCCGGTTTTGCTTACTGTTAGGCCTTCATAGGGTAAGCTGACGACGGTGGTATATAGGCGGGGAGAACAAGGAAGGGTGAGGTTGAACGGGGGTTATCGGTTCTAGAACAGGCTCCTCTAGGTGGGTCTAAAGCACCGCCAAGTCCTTTGGGTTTTAAGCTGGTGCTCGTAGTTCCCAGGCGGATGATAATTGTAAGCTATCATCAATGTTTAAGGCTAGGCATAGTGGGGTATCTAATCCCAGTTTGTGCCCTAGCTTTCGTGGGTTCAGTTAGTTTAAAGCCACTTTCGTGATTGGGCTTCTGACCTTCGGGTGCGTATAACAGCTTTGAAGGTGTTTGGCTTTAGTAAAGTATAGTACTTAACCACTCTTTACGCCGATTGTCTGTCAACTTGGGTCTCTCGTATAACCGCGGTGGCTGGCACGAGTTTTACCGGCCCTATTTAGCCTTAACTAAGTCAAGTTTTCACTCATGGCTTAATATTTATCACTGCTGAAGTCCCTTGAGGGTGTGGCTAAGCAAGGTGTCGTGGGCTACTGGTAAAGTGCGCCTGATACCGGCTCCTTGTTTCCAAACAGGAAACTGTGGGGCATTCTCACGGGGATGCGGATACTTGCATGTGTAAATTAAGCTAAAGCTGACAGCAAAGTCAGGACCAAACTTTTGTGCTTGCGGGACTTTTTAGGGTCCATCTTAACATCTTCAGTGATATGCTTTGATTAAGCTACGCTAGCATTTTTTTAATAGTGTAAATGGACATATATTGGGTAAAATATGCTGCTAGGGTTTTTCCTGTTTCCGGGGGGTTTTCAGGATTATTAGTGACCTTAGGATGTTTGGGGGGTAGGGGGGTTTTACCTAGCAGGCGGAAAGTGCTTATAAATGTTTATGTCTGCTTTTTGTGGGCAGATTCTAAGTCCTTAAGAGCTTAATTTGGAAGTTTACAGGGGTGTGCAGAAATCATATATGTCCTTGCTATCAGTTATGTATAATTGTACAAGCATTGTGCTAAATTAATTACTATACATGTCAATATAACAAAAATTGGTTTGTTCCAGCTTCATTAAACATTTTAATATTACACTCTGAAATGCAATATGAAAGGACAAAAAAGAAAAATTACCTACTGCTCTCTGGAAAGAATGCTTGGCATGGTGGATCTCTCATGTATGTACTCCACCATTAACTTATGCAACTTAATACAATATATACATAATCGACCAGTTATATTCTTGAATTAGGAACCAAATGCATTCAAATACTGGATTGTACTAAAATAAGTTTTAGTCCTTGACTATCATTAAAATTATTCAACCAATTAAAATATATGCTGGTTTCTTGTTACATACACTATTACTCGAAACAGAAGTATTTAATTGATATAAAACATAAGCTGTGCTAAAACATGATTAATGTATAATTATACTAAATATTAAATAATGAATGGTTTTAAACATTAAAATGATTAAAAAACTATATATGTATATATTACATATATATAATCAAGCAAAATAATAGATGTAATATTATTCAAAATATGCAGGGTTTACAAAGAGTAGTTTAATGGAGAATACTAGCTTTGGGAGTTAGCGGTAGGGGTTGAAATCCCTTCTTTTTGAGCAGTAGAGGGGATTTTAACCCCTGGCGTCCGGTTTACAAGACCGGCGCTCTGAAACTGAGCTACTAATGCAGGATCATTCAAGGGCTTTATTTTCTAATCAACCTGTGAGTGGGACTAGAATCAGGAAGAGAGAAAAGTATAGGACTGAAGCAATTTGGCCGATAATAATGTATGGGTGCTCAACGGGTATTCCTCCAATTCAGGTAAGGATTGCTACATTGGCGATTAGTGTTCAGAATAAGAATTGTGTGAGAGGCCGGAAGGTGAGGCTTCGTTGTTTTGATGTGTGGAGGATAGGAACGACCATGAGTACAAGAATGGAGGCGAGTAGTGCTAAGACCCCTCCTAATTTGTTAGGAATGGAGCGAAGAATGGCATAAGCAAATAGGAAGTATCATTCAGGTTTAATGTGGGGAGGGGTGACTAGGGGATTAGCAGGTGTAAAATTGTCTGGATCTCCTAGTAAGTTGGGGGAGAAAAGGGCTAGTGAGGTTAATGCAATGATAACGATTGCAAAGCCTAGAAGGTCTTTGTATGAGAAGTAAGGGTGGAATGAGATTTTGTCTGCGTCTGAGTTTAATCCTAAGGGGTTATTAGATCCGGTTTCGTGCAGGAAGAGCAGGTGAATAATAGTGAAGGCTGCAATGATGAACGGGAGAAGGAAGTGGAAGGCGAAGAAGCGTGTAAGTGTCGCGTTGTCAACGGAAAACCCTCCTCAAATTCATTGGACTAGGACATTGCCGATGTATGGAACGGCGGATAATAGGTTGGTGATGACAGTGGCGCCTCAGAATGATATTTGTCCTCACGGAAGGACGTAACCTACGAAAGCAGTTATTATTACTAGTAGGAGAAGAATTACTCCAATGTTTCATGTTTCTTTATAGAGGTAGGAGCCATAGTAAAGTCCTCGTCCAATGTGAAGATAAATGCAAATAAAGAAGAATGAGGCTCCGTTGGCGTGGAGGTTGCGGATTAGTCATCCGTAGTTGACGTCTCGACAGATGTGGGTTACTGAGGAAAAGGCAGTGGCGATATCAGATGTGTAATGTATAGCAAGGAATAGTCCTGTGAGGATTTGGGCGATTAAGCAGAGACCAAGTAGAGAGCCAAAGTTTCATCAAACTGAGATGTTTGAGGGGGCTGGGAGGTCAACTAGTGCGTCGTTAGCAATTTTTAGTAGTGGGTGGGCTTTGCGTAGGCTTGCCATTTAGTGGTTCTTGTAGTTGAATAACAACGGTGGTTTTTCAAGCCATTGGTCCTGGTTAGAATCCTGGCGGGAATTATGATATATATTATGGCCTTTCTTTTGTTTGGTTGAGTTTTTGGTATGGTGGCGATTGCTTCTAATCCGTCTCCTTATTTTGGTGCATTAGGTCTAGTAATTGTAGCAGGACTGGGTTGTGGTGTGTTGGTGGGGCATGGAGGGGGTTTCTTGTCTTTAGTATTGTTTTTGATTTATTTGGGGGGAATGTTGGTAGTGTTTGCTTATTCGGCGGCGCTTGCTGCGGAGCCTTATCCGGAAGGTTGATGGAATCGGTCTGTTATGGTAATTTTTACTGTTTATTTTTCAGTGGTGTGTTCGGTTGCAGTAATATATCTAGGTGGGTGAAATGGGTCTTTTTCCTTTTCTGTAGATGAGGCGGGTGAATTTTCAGTGTTCAGTGGAGATATGGGGGGAGTTTCATTAGTATATTCTGCGGGGGGTGGTGTATTAGTTATTGGTGCGATGGTGTTGCTTTTTACCTTGCTTGTTGTGTTAGAATTGACGCGAGGTTTGAGTCGAGGTGTAGTGCGAGCAGTTTAGGGGAGAAGAATTAGTGTAATTGCTGTGGTTAATGCGAGAGTTATAATAAGTAGTATAAAGTAAATTTTAACTGATCCTTTCTGAGTATCGCTTGTTATTGTGATGGGTGTGAGGTTTAGGGAAGAGATTGTAGTGGGGCCTAGTTTTTCTAGGGCTGTTTGGTCTACTGTTTGGTAGGCAAGGGTTTGTCCTAGAGCAAGGCTTAGTTTTGGAGTGAAGCGGTGAATAATTATTGGGAAGAAGCCTAGTATGTTGGAGAAGTGGTGGGGGGTTAGTTGGGGTGTTGGTTTGGGTTGTTTGCTGGCGAGTGAGGCTAGTTGTAGGGCGGTTAATAGGCCGAGGATGGAGACGGTTAGTGCAGCTAGTTTTAGAAGAGGCGGCATAGATATTACAGGTGTTTTTAAGGGGAGAATGTTTGAAGTAATTAATAGTCCTGCAATGATGCTGCCTCAGGCTAGTCGTTTGATTGGGTTGATAACTGCTGGGTTGTTTTCATTAATTGGTGAGAGTGAGTTGAATCGTGGGTGTCCTATTGAGACGAAGAAGATGACACGGAGACTATAGACTGCGGTGAAGGAAGTAGCTAGTAGGGTAAGAGTTAGGGCTCAGGCGTTTAGGTGAGATGTGTTTAGTGCTTCAATGATTGCGTCTTTGGAGAAAAAGCCAGCTAAAAAAGGTGTACCCGTTAATGCTAGGCTTCCGATGGTGAGGCAGGATGATGTAAATGGTGTGAGGTGATGTATTCCTCCTATTTTTCGGATGTCTTGTTCATCGTTTAGGCTGTGAATAATTGAGCCTGAGCATAGGAAGAGTATTGCTTTAAAGAAGGCATGGGTGCAGATGTGGAGGAAGGCAAGTTGGGGTTGGTTGAGTCCAATTGTTACTATTATCAGGCCAAGTTGGCTTGATGTTGAGAAAGCGACGATTTTTTTGATGTCATTTTGGGTTAGGGCACAGGTGGCTGTAAATAGCGTAGTCAGGGCTCCCAGGCAAAGGCAGGTAGTTAAAGCAGTTTGGTTACTTTCTATCAAAGGGCTTATTCGGATGAGAAGGAAGATTCCTGCTACAACTATTGTGCTTGAGTGTAGTAGGGCAGATACCGGAGTAGGACCTTCCATGGCTGACGGGAGTCAGGGGTGAAGTCCAAATTGAGCAGATTTTCCTGTGGCGGCTAAGATGAGTCCGAGGAGGGGAAGAGTCAGGTCTATGTCTTTGGCTGCTGAGAAGATTTGTTGTATTTCTCATGAGTTTAGGTTTGTTGCGATTCAGGCTATTGCGAGGATAAGGCCAATATCTCCTACTCGATTGTAAAGGACTGCTTGTAGGGCGGCGGCATTTGCGTCAGCTCGTCCAAATCATCAGCCAATTAGTAGGAAGGATATGATTCCTACACCTTCTCATCCGATGAAAAGTTGGAATATGTTGTTGGCTGTGACAAGAATAATTATAGCAATTAGGAAAATTAGGAGATATTTGAAGAATCGGTTTATGTTGGGGTCAGAGTGTATGTATCATGATGCAAATTCAAGAATTGATCAAGTTACATATAGGGCGATAGGGGTGAAGATAATGGAGTAGTGGTCAAATTTAAAGCTAATATTAATGTCGAAGGTGAGAGTGTTTATTCAGTTTCAGTTGGTTACAATTGTTTCTACACCTTCATTTAGAAAAAGGAATAAGGGCAGGAGGCTAACAAAAAAGGCTAGTTTTACTGACGTCTTTACGTGGGTTAGGGCCCAGGAGGGTTCTTGGGGGTGGGGTTTAAAGGTGGAAAGGATGGGGTAGGCTAGCAATGTGAAGATGATGAGTAAGCTTGAGGCTATGGTTAATGCGGTGGGGTGCATAGCTGCTACTTGGATTTGCACCAAGAGTTTTTGGTTCCTAAGACCAACGGATGAGCTGTTATCCTTTAGAAGCAGGAGGTTGCGAGTGAGCCCTGGGGTTCAACCAAGGTGGCGAGGATTAGCAGTCTTCGTTGCTGGCGAGCCTCTCTCTGTGGATAAGAAGATTTTAACTTCTTTCTTTAGAATCACAATCTAATGTTTTTGTTAAACTATACCCACAAGAGGTTCACCCTCAGATGAGTTCTGGCTTGAGAATAAGTAGTATTAGTGGGATTAGGTGTAGGGTTATGAGGAGGTGTTCTCGTGAGTGGGAGGGCTCTAGGCTGGCTAGGTGGGTTGGGAGTGCTCCTCGTTGGGTTATAAGGAATATGTATAGTGAGTAGCCTGCAGTAATTAAGGTTCCAACTCCTGTTAAGATGAGTGTTCATCATGATCAATTAAATAGTGATGTAATAATTATAAGTTCGCCTATCAGGTTTGGTAGGGGTGGTAGGGCCAGATTGGCGAGGGAGCCTAGGAATCATCATGTTGCTATTAAGGGGAGGGCCATCTGTAGTCCTCGGGCTAAAACTATAGTACGGCTGTGTGTTCGTTCGTAGTTAGTGTTTGCTAGGCAGAAAAGGGCGGAGGATGTTAGGCCGTGTGCAATCATAAGAATTAATGCTCCGGTAAATCCTCATGGAGTTTGGATTAGGATTCCTCCGACTACTAGACCTATATGGCTTACAGATGAATAAGCGATAAGAGATTTAAGGTCTGTTTGGCGTAAGCAGATGGAACCGGTTATAATGATTCCTCATAGTGCGAGGGCAATAAATGGGTAGCTCAGTTCTTTTGTTATTGGTTCTAGGACGGTTAAGATTCGTATTATTCCGTAGCCCCCTAGTTTTAGTAGGACAGCGGCAAGAATTATTGAGCCTGCAACTGGTGCTTCTACGTGGGCTTTAGGAAGTCAGATGTGGACTCCATATAGGGGTATTTTAACTAGAAATCCTAATAGGCAGGCGGCTCATCATAACTTGTCAGAGTAGGATGTTAGGTGAATGTAATTAGTATATTGAAGTGTTAATAGGGAGAGGGTTCCTGTAGTTTTCTCGAGTGCGAGGAGGGCGACTAGGAGGGGGAGGGACCCTGCTAAGGTGTAAAATAAGAAGTAGGTACCTGCATTCAGACGTTCTGTTTGGGAACCTCATCGGGTAATTAGAATTAGTGTGGGGATTAGTGTGGCTTCGAATATGATGTAGAATATTATTAATTCTGTTGCACTGAAGGCTATAATAAGAAAGATTTGGAGGGAAATTATTAAGGTAATAAATGTTCGTTGTCGGGCTGGGGGTTCTGAGGCTATGTGGTTTTGGCTTGCGAGAATTATTAGGGGGAGAAGTCAACATGTAAGTACTAATAAGGGGGTGGAGAGAGGGTCGGTGGCTATATAAAGGTTGAGACAGGATCATCCTGTGTCTAGTGGATTAATTAATCATGATAGGCTGGCGAATGCAATGAGTAGGCTGTGTGTTAGGGTAGAAGTCCATAGTCATTTGGTAGGGGTTAGTCAGGTTGTTGGAATTAGCATGATGGTTGGAATTAGGATTTTTAGCATTGTAGAAGATTTAGGGCGGCAATTCGGTCATTTCCATGTGTGCGGGCTATGGCTACTAATAGTGCCAGGCCTACACTTGCTTCGCAAGCTGAAAATGTTAGTAAAAGCAGGGGGGTGGCTAAAGAGCTAATAGAGTTGAAATGAAGGGTTCATAAAGAGAGGCCAATAAATAGAGAGAGTATTATACCTTCTAAGCATAGTAGGGCGGATAAAAGGTGAGTTCGGTAAAATCCCAGGCCGGTTAAGCCTAGTACAAAGGCAGATGAAAAAGCGAACAGGAGAGGAGACATCAGGTTAATTGTGGGCTTTAACCACAAGTTTTTGAGCCGAAATCAAATGTTTTTTTTAAACTAATTACCTATTCGGCTCATTCCAGCCCTCCTTGAAATCATTCATAAATGAGGCCGACGGTAAGAAGGATCAGAACGGCTGAGGCTAGGAAAAAAGTCATGAGTGGGGACGTGAGTTGGTCTGCTCATGGGAGGGGTAGTAGGAGGGCAATTTCTAGGTCGAAAAGGAGGAAGAGAATAGCAACTAAGAAGAATCGTAGTGAAAAAGGCAGTCGGGCAGACCCTAGGGGGTCGAACCCACATTCGTAGGGGGATACCTTTTCATGGTCTGAGGCAATTATAGGTAGTCAGAAGGAGACAATGGCGAGAATGACGGTCAGGGCTAGGGAGATTAAGATTATTGTGGTAAGGTTCATTTATCTTTCCTTGGATTTTAACCAAGACCAGGTGATTGGAAGTCACTTATACTGACTTTAGTACTAGAAAGATTATGATCCTCATCAGTAGATAGAGATATAAAGGAATAGTCATACGACGTCTACGAAGTGTCAGTATCAGGCGGCTGCTTCGAACCCAAAATGGTGTTCAGATGTAAAGTGGTATTGAACTTGTCGTAGGAGACAGACGGCTAGGAATGTTGAGCCAATAATTACGTGGAGGCCGTGGAAGCCAGTTGCCACAAAGAATGTAGAGCCGTAAACCCCGTCTGCAATTGTAAAGGGTGCTTCGTAATATTCTATGCCTTGGAGAAAGGTGAAGTAGAACCCAAGAAGAATTGTTAGTAGTAGTGATTGAATTGCTTGTTTTCGCTCACCTTCTATGATGCTATGGTGAGCCCAGGTGACTGTGACTCCTGAGGCTAATAGGACGGCTGTATTTAGTAGGGGTACTTCGAATGGGTCAAGAGTGGTGATACCTGTGGGGGGTCAGCAACCTCCTAGCTCAGGTGTAGGGGCGAGGCTGGAATGGTAGAAGGCTCAGAAGAATCCTAGGAAGAAGAAGACTTCTGAGGTAATAAATAGGATTATTCCGTATCGAAGTCCTTTTTGGACGGGGGGTGTGTGGTGTCCCTGGAATGTGCCTTCTCGTACAATATCTCGTCATCACTGGTACATCGTGAGTAATAGAAGGGCTGTTCCGAGAGCTATAAGTGTGGTAGAGTGGAAGTGGAATCAGATTGCGAGGCCTGATGTTATTAGTAGGGCGGCAACTGCGCCTGTTAGAGGTCATGGGCTGGGGTCGACTATGTGGTATGCGTGTGCTTGATGGGCCATTATACGTTTTCTTGTAGGTATAGGCTTAGTAAAAGTACGAATACATAAGCTTGGATTATTGCGACTGCAATTTCTAGCAGGGTGAGAAGGAAAAGAAGGGTTGCGGTAAGAATTGCGACCGTGGGTATTAGGGGCAGGAGAACGAAAGCTGCTGTGGCAATTAGTTGGATCAGTAAGTGACCAGCTGTAAGGTTGGCGGTGAGTCGTACTCCTAGGGCTAATGGGCGAATAAATAAGCTAATTGTTTCGATAATAATTAGCACGGGGATGAGGGGTGTGGGGGTCCCTTCTGGTAGAAGGTGACCTAGGGCAATGGTTGGTTGGTTTCGTATACCAATGATAACTGTGGCTAGTCAAAGTGGGACTGCGAAGCCTATGTTAAGGGATAGTTGCGTGGTGGGTGTAAAAGTGTATGGGAGTAGTCCAAGCATGTTAAGTGTAATTAGGAATAATATTAGGGATGCGAAGATAAGGGCTCATTTATGCCCCCCTGTATTTAGAGGCAGGAGAAGTTGTTGGGTAAATCGGTTAATGAATCAGCCTTGGAGGGTTAGTAGGCGGTTGTTTAACCATCGGGAGGATGGAGTAGGGTAGAGGATTCAAGGGAGGCTTAGGGCGATGGCAATTAGGGGGATACCTAAGTATGAGGGGCTCATGAATTGGTCGAAGAAGCTTAGTGTCATGATCAGGTTCAGGGCTCTGTTTTAAGTTTTTCTGTACTTTGGGCTACTGGTTCATTGGGGGAGGAGTGAGCTAGAACTTTTGGCGGAAGGACTGTTAGGAATACTAGTCAGGAGAAGACTAGAATTGCGAATCAAGGGGCTGGGTTGAGTTGGGGCATGTCACCAAGGGTGGTTGGGAGTCACCAATCTTTAGCTTAAAAGGCTAACGCTAATGTCCCTGTTTAGCTTCTTGGCGAAGCGTCTTCAAGTATCAGAGAGGATCAGTTTTCGAAATGTTCTAGTGGGACTACTTCAACTACGATAGGCATAAAGCTGTGGTTAGCTCCGCAGATTTCAGAGCATTGTCCGTAGAATACTCCTGGGCGAGATGCGATAAAGGCTGTTTGGTTCAGTCGGCCAGGTACTGCGTCTATTTTGACGCCTAGGGCTGGGACTGCTCATGAGTGAAGGACGTCTTCGGCTGTAACTAAGACTCGCACGGGCGATTCAATTGGTACTACTATTCGATGATCTGTCTCTAGAAGTCGGAATTGTCCGGGGGCAAGGTCTTGTGTGGGGATCATGTATGAGTCGAATCCAAGGTCTTCGTAATCAGTATATTCGTAGCTTCAGTATCATTGATGGCCGATAGCTTTAATTGTTAAGTGGGGGTCATTAATTTCGTCTATTAGGTAAAGAATTCGAAGTGATGGCAATGCAATGAGAATAAGGATGATTGCAGGGAGAATTGTTCAGATAATTTCAATTTCTTGGGAGTCTAGAATATATTTGTTAGTTAATTTGGTGGATACTATGGCTACAATGATGTAAAGCACTAGAGTACTAATTAGAAAGACGATTATTAGGGCGTGGTCATGAAAGTGAAGGAGTTCTTCTATAACAGGTGAAGCTGCATCTTGAAATCCTAATTGTGAGGGATGTGCCATTAATAGATAAGACACGCGGGGTTTAAACCCGCAATTCTGCCCTGACAAAGCAGTGTAATATTCGGTTTTACTAGTGTCTTATGAAGAAAGTGGCAGAGTGGTTATGTTGTTGGCTTGAAACCAGCATACGGGGGTTCAATTCCCTCCTTTCTCGATTTTGATAATTTAGCTGGACTTGGACGTATGCAGGTTCTTCAAATGTGTGGTAAGGGGGAGGGCAGCCGTGGAGCCACTCTACGTTGGTTGCTGTTAGTTCAACTGACATTACTTCACGTTTAGCGGCGAATGCTTCTCAGATAATAAATAAGAACATGATTACGGCTACGAGGGAGATTAGAGAGCCAATAGAGGAAATAGTATTTCATAGGGTGTAGGCGTCTGGGTAGTCTGAGTATCGTCGAGGTATTCCGGCTAAACCAAGGAAATGTTGCGGGAAGAAGGTTAAGTTTACACCAACGAACATGATTCCAAAGTGAATTTTTGTTCAGGTACTGTGCAGGGTGTAGCCGGAGAATAGAGGGAATCAATGGACGAAGGCAGCAACGATAGCAAATACAGCTCCTATAGACAGAACATAGTGGAAGTGGGCTACTACATAGTACGTGTCGTGTAGGACGATGTCTAAAGAGGAGTTGGCAAGGACAATTCCTGTTAGGCCACCTACTGTGAATAAGAAAATAAAGCCCAAGGCCCATAATAATGGGGTCTCTCATTTGATAGATCCTCCGTGAAGAGTAGCCAGTCAGCTGAAGACTTTTACACCGGTGGGAATTGCAATAATCATAGTGGCAGATGTGAAGTAGGCACGTGTGTCTACGTCCATTCCAACTGTAAACATATGGTGGGCTCATACGATAAATCCCAGTAGGCCAATTGCTATTATGGCTCACACTATTCCTATGTAACCGAAAGGTTCTTTTTTACCTGAGTAGTAGGCGACGATGTGCGAAATCATTCCAAAGCCTGGTAAAATAAGAATGTATACTTCTGGATGGCCAAAGAATCAGAATAAGTGTTGATATAGAATAGGGTCTCCTCCGCCTGCTGGGTCAAAGAAGGTAGTATTTAAATTTCGGTCTGTGAGTAGTATTGTGATACCAGCGGCAAGGACAGGAAGGGAGAGGAGGAGCAGGACAGCAGTAATTAGTACTGCTCAGACGAATAGTGGGGTCTGATATTGAGAAATAGCAGGAGGTTTCATGTTAATAATTGTTGTAATAAAATTGATAGCCCCAAGAATTGAAGAAATTCCTGCAAGATGAAGGGAGAAAATAGTAAGATCTACAGATGCTCCTGCATGTGCCAGGTTTCCGGCTAGAGGGGGGTAGACTGTTCATCCTGTTCCGGCACCAGATTCTACTGCAGAGGATGCAAGTAGCAGCAAAAAGGATGGTGGCAGAAGTCAAAAGCTTATATTATTCATTCGTGGGAATGCTATGTCGGGAGCTCCAATCATTAATGGAATTAATCAATTTCCGAACCCACCGATCATAATTGGCATTACTATAAAGAAAATTATTACAAATGCATGTGCTGTAACAATTACATTATAAATTTGGTCATCCCCTAGGAGGGCGCCTGGTTGGCTTAATTCTGCTCGGATTAGAAGGCTTAGAGCCGTTCCTACTATCCCAGCTCAAGCACCAAATACTAAATAAAGGGTGCCAATGTCTTTATGGTTGGTTGAGAAAAATCAGCGTGTGACTGCCATAGGTAAGATGGCTGAGTTTTAAGCGGTGGATTGTAGCCCCATAGACAGAGGTTTGAGTCCTCTTCTTATCAAGCCCTGGGGTGTCATCACGTTAGATTGCAAATCTAAAGAGGCAGGTTAACACCTGCCGGGGCTTTCCCCGCCTTTATGGTTTTATTAGGCGGGGAAAGCTAGATGGATGCTCGCTGGTTTGGGCGCTTAGCTGTTAACTAAGAGTTCGCAGGATCGAAGCCTGCTCGTCTAGTAAGGCTTTAGCTTAATTAAAGTGTCTGCTTTGCATGCAGTAGATGTGGAGTAATATTCCGCAAGTCTTACAGAGACTGGGAGATTTTCACTCCCGCTGAGGGCTTTGAAGGCTCTTGGTCTAAAATGTTAACCTAAGTCTCTTAAATGCTAAGGGTAGTAATTAGTATGGGGGCAATTGGTAGGAGACCGGTGGATGCTATAGTTAGGATGGCTAGGTGTAGTGATGGTCGGGGTAGGCGCAGTACTCAGAAGATTGCTGAGGTAATAGTGCCGGGGGCTATTGTGAGAGCTATGGCATATGCGATTCGGAGATAGACGTAGAGACTAAGTAGAGAGGATATGGCAGCGATAGTGGCTATGAGGGCGCAGTTGTTTTCAACCATGATTTGGAGAATTATTCATTTTGGGAAGAAGCCGGTGAGCGGGGGCAAGCCACCCAGGGAAAAAAGAATAAGAGGGGTGAAGGCTGTTAGTACGGGGTTTTTGGTTGCGGATATAGCGAGTGTAGTAAGGTCGGTTGAGTGGGTGTGGTTGAATACAAGAAATGCTGCGGCGGCTATTACAATATATGTCAATAGAGTCAATAAGGCCAAAGATTTGGAAAATTGTATGGCCAGGGCTACTCATCCTAGGTGGGCAATAGAGGAGTAAGCTAGGATTTTTCGTAATTGGGTTTGGTTTAGGCCCCCTCAGCCGCCCACTAGTGTGGAGGTGAGTCCTAGGAATGTTAATAGGTGTGGGTTTGAGGGTTCAATTTGAATGAGGAGGGCGAAGGGTGCAAGTTTTTGTCAGGTGGAGATAATTAGGCCGGTAATTAAGTCGACTCCTTGGAGGACTTCTGGGAGTCATGCGTGCAGTGGTGCAAGTCCTATTTTTAGGGCAAGGGCGAGGGTAACTAAGATGACTGCAATTGGGTTGGATGCATGGAAGAAGTCTCATTCGCCGGAAAGTCAGGCATTAATTATTGTTGCAAATAAAAGTAAGGCGGCTCCTGTGGCTTGGGTTAAGAAATACTTAGTTGCTGCTTCGATTGCCCGTGGGTGGTGATGTTTGGCTATTAAGGGGATGATGGCGATAGTACTGATTTCAAGTCCTATTCAGGCAATTAATCAGTGTGAGCTTGTGAATGCAATTGTGGTCCCTAGACCAAGTCCAAATACTAACGGGATCATTAGGATCGGGTTCATTAGTAAAGGAAGGAGTTTAACCAACATGTTCGGGGTATGGGCCCGAGAGCTTAATTAGCTGACCTTACTAGGAAGTGGTGTAGTGGAAGCACTAAGAGTTTTGATCTCTTTAGGTGGGGTTCGAATCCCCTCTTTCTAAGGAGTTGGAAGGACTTTAACCTTCATGGTTCACTCTATCAAAGTGGCCCTTTGTTTCAGGCACAACTCCGGTATTTATGGGTGAGGGGGTAATCCTGCGAATGCGATGGGGACAGCTAAATGTCAAATAACTAGTGCTAGTGTTAGTGGAAGAAAGTTTTTTCAAATAAGGTGTATTAGTTGGTCATATCGGAAGCGGGGGTAGGAGGCTCGTGCCCAGAGGAAAATTATAGCGATTATAACTGTTTTAGTTATTAAGTTCGTTGTGGTAAGTTCTGGGATAGAAAGATAAAAGGAGGGCCCTAAAAATAGGATAGAGGTGAGGGTGCTTATGAGAAGAATGTTGGCGTATTCTGCAAGGAAAAATAGTGCGAATGGACCTGCTGCGTATTCGACGTTGAAGCCCGATACTAGCTCAGATTCTCCTTCAGTTAGGTCGAAGGGGGCGCGGTTTGTTTCTGCTAGGGTTGAAATGAATCATATTCAGGCTAAGGGCCATGCTGAGAATAATAGTCAGGTATTTTCTTGCGCAGTGCTGAAGGTTTGAAGTGTGAATCCGCCGGTGAAGATAATTGCATTAAGTAAGATAAGTCCTAGGCTTACTTCATAGGAGATGGTTTGTGCTACGGCTCGTAATGCTCCAATTAGTGCGTACTTGGAGTTTGATGCTCATCCGGATCCGAGGAGAGAATAGACTGTAAGGCTTGAAATGGCTAGTACGAAAAGAATTCCTAGGTTGAGGTTTGCTATTGGGTGTGGGGTTGGTATGGGCGACCATAGGGTAAGAGCAAGGATTAGGGCTAGTATAGGGGTGAAAAGAAAGAGGATTTGAGAGGATGCAGAGGGGCGTACGGGTTCTTTAATGAATAGTTTTACTCCGTCTGCAATGGGTTGTAGGAGACCGTAAGGTCCGACCACGTTAGGCCCCTTTCGTGTTTGTATGTAGCCTAGGACTTTTCGTTCAATTAAGGTAAAGAAGGCAACTGCTAAGAGGACGGGCACTATGAGTGCTAATGGGTTAATAATATAATTAATGAATGTTGAAATCATAGTTAAGGAGAGGATTTGAACCTCTGTGGAAAGGGCTTAGGTCTTTTGCAGTTGCCGGGCTCTGCCACCTTAACATGCCATTTTCTTTGGTTGAGAAGTATGTCCTTTTGTCTATTTTAGTTGTGTTCATTAGGTGAGGATGGGGCGTGCTTCGGGTAGGGGCCCCTTCTTCTCGGTCCTTTCGTACTAGAAAAGATCATATCATAGATAGAAACTGACCTGGATTGCTCCGGTCTGAACTCAGATCACGTAGGACTTTAATCGTTGAACAAACGAACCCTTAATAGCGGCTGCACCATTAGGATGTCCTGATCCAACATCGAGGTCGTAAACCCCCTTGTCGATATGGGCTCTAAAAGGGGATTGCGCTGTTATCCCTAGGGTAACTTGGTCCGTTGGTCGGCATTGCCGGATCTAATTGGTCAGAAGTTCTGTTTGGTAGAGCGGAGGCTCACAATTGTGGGGATGGTATCCCTGTTCCACGCGGGGGTTTTTTATTTCTCCGTGGTCGCCCCAACCGAAGACATTAGGGCAGGGTTCAATATTGTTTGGTCCTTTGTTTAGGGGTAATTAACATGGTCTGCTTTGGTGTCTAAAGCTCCATAGGGTCTTCTCGTCTTATGTGGGTATCCCCGCTTCTGCACGGGGGGATCAATTTCATTGACTAGAAAAAGGAGACAGTTAAGCCCTCGTTGTGCCATTCATACAGGTCTCCATTTAAAAGACAAGTGATTGCGCTACCTTCGCACGGTCAAAATACCGCGGCCGTTAAACATATAGTCACAGGGCAGGCGGGACCTCTTATTTGTTATTTTTGCAAGAGGCGATGTTTTTGGTAAACAGGCGAGGCCTAGTGTGTTTGCCGAGTTCCTTCTTTTTCTTTTAGTCTTTCCATGGGTGCATACCAGTGTGGGATTAACGGTGTTATGGCTGGGTGTTTTTCTGGTTGTTGGTTTTGTAATTCAATTCCCTCTTTTCTTGGGGCCGATTAAGTTTCGGTGGGAGGTCCGTTCCGATTTACACGTATGCTAGGAGAGAAGGGGTCTCTTATTACTCATATTAGCATAATCACTCCCATGAATGCATGGGAGGGCTCGATAGGTGTTAGGGGATTAAGAGTGGATTATCAGGATTTAAGGGTGGTGGAATATGTCTGAGCTTTAACGCTTTCTGTTCGGGTGGCTGCTTTTAGGCCCACTGAGACATTGTACCTTGTTTAATTATGATCTTTATCCTCCTGGGAAAGTTGTATCTTGTGTCAAGGGGGCTGTACCCCCCTTGATTAACTCTCTTAGTTTCTTAGGCGTCTGGTAGAGTCAGGACGGGGGAGTGAAGAAGCTTAGAGGCTGAACTTCTATCCAATTCTCGGGCAACCAGCTATAACTAAGTTCGATAGGTCTGTCACCTCTACTCGAAGCTCTTCCCACTCTTTTGCCACAGAGACGGGTTTGCCCTATTAATAGGCTGTCTTGGAGTAGCTCACTTAGTTTCGGGGTTTCAAACTAAAGTTCTCTTTGCTTGTATTGTTTCTGGCTAAATCATGATGCAAAAGGTACGAGATTTAATCTCTGCTTTTATGGGCTTAACTGAGTTGTTTCATTTCTCTTTCAGCGTTCCCTTGCGGTACTTTTTCTGTCATTCCTGGTGTCCTTTTCTATCGCCTATACTAAGGGGGGAAAATGGTTTGTTTATGGTTTTGTTTAGGAGTTTTGGGGTTATTTATATGGGTTTGTTGTTTTTAGGTTTTGGATTAGCTGTTTGGCATAAGAGTAATTCGATTTGCACGAATGCCTTCTCAGTGTAAGGGAGATGCTATTCTGTTTTAGCTATACTCTTGTTTTTCCAAGTGCACCTTCCGGTACACTTACCATGTTACGACTTGCCTCCCCTTTGCAGGTATGGTTATTTATTTAT
>MDSO01000074.1_pt1 | contig 16832 bp, 5 predicted proteins | sample 1005691 | NCBI WGS metagenome assembly MDSO01 (sample SAMN05526595, study PRJNA338239) | gut metagenome | isolation source: stomach gut content | host: Acanthurus sohal | place: Saudi Arabia: Red Sea | collected 2011-04 | reverse complement strand
TCAGCCAACTATCGCAGAACTGCTTCCTTGTAAAATAGTCGAGGAAAATTAATTTCAGCCAACTATCGCAGAACTGCTTCTTTGTAAATAGTAGAGGAAAATTAATTTCAGCCAACTATCGCAGAATTGCTTCCTTATAAAATAGTCGAGGAAAATTAATTTCAGCCAACTATCGCAGAATTGCTTCCTTATAAAATAGTCAAGGAAAATTAATTTCAGCCAACTATCGCAGAATTGCTTCCTTATAAAATAGTCGAGGAAAATTAATTTCAGCCAACTATCGCATAACTGCTTCTTTATAATAGTGGGGCTATTCATTGCAGTCGACTATCGCAAAACTTCTTCCTTATAATAGTTGATCATATATGGCTTGAAAATCTAATACAAAACAAAAACTTTTATGCACGCTTTCAAGTCGTAGTTGCTCATCTGAGTTGATTTACCTTGAAGCAATAAGTCGCAAAAAAAGCCCGCATCTAACACGGGCTTCATGGCTAACAACACCTAAACACCATCCGTCACTTCGTGATACTTCACTCGAAGAAAGAGGCTTAGGCTAAATGCTATTGTTTTCTGAATCTACTAAATAAACTTGCTATTTTCTCAAATACGGATTGCTTTAGAATTAATTCTTCTTCAAATTCTGGCATTTCATCAAAGTCAAATATTTCTGGCTCTTCAAAATAAAAATCATCTTCGAATCCATTATCAAAGCTGTTCGAATCATCGTAATAATAATCATCTAAGTACATCGTATCTTCATAGTAATAATCATCCGGCTCACTTACATATTCTTCATTAAATTCACTTTCGTACTCGTAGTCAAATTCATACTCATTGTTGTAATCATAATAATTATCGTAATCAAAATCGATTTCCTCAAACTCATCCAGGACGATTACTTCACTCCCGATACTTACGGTTTGAACTGTTGCTTCCTTTAATCCGGATAGCTCTATATCATTCGCACTTTCGGCTGAAGCATTGCCTTTGCTTACTTTAATTTTGAATGTATATGTTGCTCCTGTATAAGCATCATCGGCCGCTGTAATCTCAGCCTTCACTCCGTCGATTCCTGTTGTATTTTTTAGCACCTTAGTTACATTGTCTAATATCGCTTGACCTACACTTGCTTGTGTATATGCTTTCTTCATATCTATAGCTTTAATAGCTGCTATATTACCCGCATCATTGATCGCCGCCTGCGCTTTTTCTACCGCCGCCGTATCAGCTTGTTCTGCAGTTATTGTTTTTGGCGTAACTTTAAATGCATCTTTAAATGTCACTTTATAACTACTTGCTGTTAGCGTTTCGTCTACTTTGGCTTCGATATCGGTCATCGACATCGCCAATGCTTCAGGAGCGAAAGTTGTATTTGTTTCAAGAGATACTGTAAAGTTTATTGCTTCATTTTCTACTGATGTATCACCTCCAGTTTTTCCGTCCTCGAAAGCTGCTGTGATTACTATTCCTTGAGCTGGATCAGTATTTACAATAATATTTGCTTCTGTAAGGGCTTTTGTTAATTCTGCCACAACGTCGGTCTGTACATCTGCATAAGTATCACCTGAAGTAAAAGGCACAGATAATGCAGATTTATTAGCTATTATTGAAGCCGCACGAAGTACCTCTAATTTCGTTCCGGCATTTGTGCTCTTTTGCTCGCCTATTTCTACATATAAAGTTGCTTCACTAGAAGGCTCTACTCCTGTAATATCGTCCGCTAATCCAATAGTATAAACTAGATTATTATCACTCTTTGTTTGAATTTCTACTTTAAAGCCTGTATAATTTTCGTTTTTCTTCGCTGTCAAATCCGCAGCTACTCCCGTTCCTCCGGTAACTTCAACAGTAAGGGCAGGGTTATTAATTACTTCGATTAATAGATTTTGTAAATAAGTTGTTAGTGTTGTATTATCTTCGATAGCAGAATTAGTACCCAAATCAAATGTGTTGTCCGTTGTAGTTAAGCTAGCATTATAAGGTAAAACTAACGGTTTGTCAGTGCCTAATAATTTAATAATCGCATCAGCCATTGGCTTATATTCAGAATCTGTAGTTCCGGTTGCTCCGCCTACAGTGAATACATTTTCAGGCTTGTCAAAATCTCCGTATGCCTGATTTAACACACCAAGTGCGCCAGCATCTGCTATAAGAGTTGGGTCGGTCACTCCTTTAGTTAACTCATCCACAGTCGGAATTTCTTCCTTATTATGTACCTTTAATGCTGTCTCAAAAGCTTCGATCATAGTATTGTAAGCTGTTTTAGCTCCTCCGACCGGATCAGTATTATCCGCATATTTTGTTCCTTGGGCTAATGCGTCTATAAGCGGCTTATTTTTTTCTGCTGCTTGCTCTGCTGTATATTTAGTACCAGGGGTGTCATGATGATCGTCGGCTGTTGAAACTAAATCTAGAGCTTTGATTTTATCAAATTCTGCTTTCAGTTCATCATAACGACCTTTGAAAATAACTTTTGCTGCAGCGATTGCATTTTTGCTTCCATCTACACCTAATGTATTAGATCCACTGCGATCTCCACCGAATATATTAGGTGTAGTACCTTCAACGTCCTTAAGATCTTGATTGCTAAATGCTTTCATAAATCCTGTTATAGCATCTGTTATCGCAGTTTTTGCAGAATTTAAGTCATCTTTGGATGTTTTGGTATCATATGCGCTTTGAGCTGTCGTAATTGCCCCGGTCAGATAACTTACAGGACTAACTCCGCTATCAGTAGTACCATCGAAACCTTTTGCATTTTTAGAAATCCAAGGCGTACCTTCTGTTATATCTCGGCCCTCTTTGTCACTTTGAGCAGTATTATCTAATAAGGCCTGAGCTTTATTGATTTCTATTTTCAGAGCATTTTTCACTACAACGAGTTCTGCCATATCAGTTTTGGCCACACCTTTTCTAGGCTTACCATAAGCTAAGATAGAGTTAATAGCGCCAATTCGGTTATCGCCCAAAGATTTGATTTGTGCTTCGATATGCTTAATGTTACTTACCGGATCAGCAATAACTTTTTCGGCCACAGTAATCGCATTGATAAATTTATTATACGCTATCGCACTAGCCCAATAAGCTTGATTAGATACATCTGTACCATTTCTATTACTTAGCATTAGTGGATATGCTATTGCCTGATCACCGGTTGTTTTGCCTATAGGTGCACCCCAATATTCTTCATACTCTGTAAGATCATCAGCGGATGAAGCACCGTATCTCATTAAATTAGCTTTTCTGATCAATCCTGTCAATTCATCTTTTTTATCTTCGAACTCTCCTTTCGTACCTTCTCCTTTAACTTTCGCTGTAGCTATAATCCTCTCAGCGGCCGCCGTTAAGTTTTTATTAGCATTGGTTAGCGTGTCGGCTGTCGCTGTCGTCGAATTTTTCGCTGCTATCGCTGAATTAATCGCTCTTTCAAATGCTTCAAAGTTCGCTGTCGGTACCCAATTTTCCCCCTCCTCAAACTCTGTTCCATATCCGGATATACTCTCTCCGATTAATTTTATAGAAGTGTCCGAAACTTCTAAACCTGTGTTAGCGTCCATTCCGGTTGAAGTACCATCGATCTTATCATCGCTTGGAGCATATACTTTTCCAATAAGAGCATTTGCTTCTACTAAAGCAGCGATTAATTTTGTTTGAGCCGCTTGCAATGCTGCAGCTTCAGGCGAAATACTTCCGGCTTCTATTAATTTTTTACTCTTATCTAAAGCAATTTTAGCGGACTCGATAGCTTTAATATTCGTATCCAACGCAGTAAGTATACTTTCGGCTATCGTTCCACCTTTCTCTGCGGCAGCCTTATATGCGTCCAAAGCTAGTTGCGCTGAATCTACGGCGTTAGCATAGTTATTTACTAGCGTCACTGGTACCCAATTTGCACCCGCTGCGGTTCCAGGTATATCCGCTCCGTCGGCTATAGCACTTACTAAAATAGTATTAGGTAAGTTATCTGGAATGCTTTCAGGATCAAAATTGTTCAGTTTAAAATGTTCTGGTTTAGTAATAGAATTGCTAGCAGCACCTACGAAAAGGAAATTACTGATTTCAGTTTTAACTGCGTTTATAGCATTGATAATCTCTGCACTCGCTAAACCTTCGGTTCCTGCCTGCATTTGACCACTTGTAGCTAACACTGTACCATCTATTTTTCGGCTATAGAATTTTTCAAACGCTACTGAAACTTTTTTATACTCTTCTATCAATTTTTCTAGCGTTAACGTTATTTTACCTTCTAAAATATTCGCCCTCGTATCCAAAATATCTGTTGCTACATTATTAATTCCTTCGATAACACTTATATCGGCTGCTTTAGCCCAATATTTTGATGGTGAAGTGGCCGCTCCATTGGTCGCCTTTACTATTTCTGATATAGCTGGAATTGGCTTGTCATTAGCAAAATTTCCAGTGGTATATCCATCATTTCCGTTTGTCATCACGTCTACATACACTGATAAGGATTTTACATATTTATCATATTCTTCTTTTACTCCGGCTTTGGCGTTAGTATTAAAAGTATTTATGACTGCTTCAAGCGTTGTTTTAGCCTTGGTATAGTCAGCCTCTTTCGCTTTGCCAGAATTGTAACTGGTCAAGGCCTTAGTGATAGCTGGGGTTAGTTTATTTATTTCTAACGTTGTTGTCCATTTTCTCGTAGATAAAACGTCTGTTCCCAGTAATTTACTAGCTACTACTATGGTGTCTGGATCTATAGAAGTATTCGGATTTTCTACTCCGGTATCCAGATAATGTTTGCCAATTAAATTCGCCCCGCTATTAATCATTTCTAATAACGCTACTTTGGCCTCCTCTAATTTTACCGCAGCTGATGAGCCTAATGTTCCTTTTTTAGGCTTATATTTGTTAACTTTCTCGAACTCAGCCTTTAATTTTGCAACATCATTTGTAAATTTCGAGTCACTAGCAAATTGTTCATCAAACAAAGTTTCGGCATCAGCGATAGCTTCTTTAATTTCTTTGATTTGTGCAGTCTTTAACCAATAAGCTGATGTAGCTGTTTTGTCGCCATTTACGTCGTCTGCTAAAACGTCTTTACCATTTTTAATAAGTAGCGCTTTAGCTTCTAAATATAAATCATGTAGTGCCACTTCTGGCGATGTTTCCGTAATAGCTAAAGTACCTGTCTTTTCTGGTATTTTAACAGTTAAATCATATACGGATTCTGCCAATTCATCTAGAATTGTAGTATCTTCGTTGGCTTCTTCTACTTTAGTGAACATATCTAAAATTTCGTTAGCGTAATCAGTTTTGACGAATTTTATGCTAGCTGGAAGTGTTTGGCCGCCTGCTGTTATTTCAGTTAATATAGCCAAAGATAAAGCATCGGCACCGCTATCCAATTTAGTTATTCCTGAATCTAACTCAACACCAGTACCGCCTACTGCACCACTATCTCCGTATAAAACTGTTTTCAATTCAGTAACATAATCGCCTACCTTAGTATTATCTGGTGCTTCATAAGTTTTTACGACAAATCCGGATATAGCTGAATCAAGATCCACGGATTGTGTAAGAGTATTGAAATATCCATCTACTCCACCATCTTGAAGCTTCTCTACATAAGCTTTTCTATGTGCTTTCGCTTTACTTGAGGTCAAATTAGTTGATGCCTCCTGAACAATATCGTAAATTCCTTTGACTGCTGTTTGCAAAGTCGTTAGCATTGCTGGATTTATCCATAAATCATTGTCTATTAAATCAGCCTTATCAGCTTTGTTTGTTTTTCCATCTTCTGATTCTTTTATCGCACCAGCTGGATCTAAGGATAAATCGCCATCCGTTACGGAAACTGTACTTGCCGGTGCGGCCGAACCAGTAACAGCGGCAAGTGACGTATTTAAATCTGCTGTAGCTATTTTAGTCGACAATATGTCAAACGCTGCTTGATAAGCTACGGATTTACTAGTTTTCGCTTTTGCAGTTTCAAAAGTTTGAATAGCAGAATTAAGAGTAGTTTTTATACCATCTAAATATCCAGGAGTTTTTGCAAGTTCGGCCAAGATAGCAGCATCGCCTTTAGCTAAAATGCCATCCACTACTAATAAAGCATCACTTATTGTTTCGATTTCCGATTCAGTTGCGTAATTAATTATTGCCGTGCCAGCTTCGTCCACAACTGTTTCATTTATAAATTCATCTTTGATATTTAAGAATCCATCTTCTGATTGATGAACGTTAATTGGGAAATATCCATCTGTTGTTTTATAGAAATCAGCCAATATTCCTGTGCCTGCAGTTGTTGTTGAAGCACCTACATATCCGTCGTCTGCTAGATTCGGAGTACCATTACCTGCATTAGCTGTGCCGTAATAGGTGGTTTTAAATTCTGACAACGCACTAAGAGCTGTAGTTACATCTTCACTTGTACCAGTTTGGAAGGCAGCCTTAAAGACATCGGTCGCACCTGTAGTAACTGCAATTAATTTATCTGCTTCTTTTGTCAAATAATCCGGATCAGCTTTTATCGCAGCAAGGAAAGAGTCCTCAAATTTTACCTCAATATAAGTTTCAGGAGTACCACCATTAGCAATAAGGTTCACTAATTGAGCTTCTTCTATTTTAGTAGCTGTGGTATCACCAGATTTTTTCACACTCGGTGCGCTATCTTTCAATACTTTTTCGGCTGCTTCGATTGCTGTATTATAAGCATCAAGAGTTTCTTGAGTTATCCATTCAGTACTAGAAGTGTGATCTATTAAACCTTTATTTGCCAATTTTTTTGTATTCGGATCATATTCTACATAAGTAGCTCCGCCGTCCTGAGAAACAACAAGTGGTCCAGTTCCAGCTGTATTAGCAGTAAGTGAACGTGTCGGATCTAAATAAACAATTGTTTCTGTGCTTCCGACCGGTTTTATTGTTTTAACTAAAGCTCGAGCTGAAGCGGTCGCTGGGTTTGTTGGTGATTCAGAACTAGAAGTATCCGCACCTGTACTTGTATGTGATGGATCCGGATTACCCCAAACAGCAGTTCTAAGCGGATTTCTCAAGTCTACATAATTTGCTGGATCTAATACAGTTTTTTCGGTAGCTTTCACAAATTTTGTTAATTCTCCAGATAAGTCCTTGGATATTTCTTCGATATCATATTTAGTAGCCGAAGTATCATCGTCTTCACCTTCGCCACTGAAGAAAGTAGCAAAATTAATCAATTCAGTTTTGTGAGTCTCGGCTAAAATATTAGGATTACCATTAGTAATGTCAGCATCATCATCAGTAAAATCTTTAATTGTCGGAGCGGCTGGGTTTGTATAATCTATAATATTTCCTAATAAAGTAAATAATTTTGTTGCACTAATAAGAGGAGTATCTAAAGCGTCGACTTCTTCAGGAGTTACCCAATGAGTTGCAGCAACAGCAGGAGTATCACCGATAAGATGATTGCTCATCAATTTTTTAATTTCCGCAGCATCGTCTGTTTTTTCTGAAGTGATTGCGAAGATACCTTCATCGGATAAGGTGAGAGAGGGATCTACTAATGATCTCGGAGCACTACCTTCCTCTGCTAAAGTTAAGTAATCGGCCGCACCTTTATCGTCTGCACTTCCCGGTGTAGTTGTATCACTTACGCCGTGAACAGCGGTGAATAATGGCTTAAATTTTTCAATTAAGGTATCGGTTCGTCCTTCTTTAACCTCGTCATTGTAGTCTTCAATAGCCTTACTTAATGTTTCAGCCTGATCTTCTAAATCGCTTAAAGTTTTTGCGTCGTATGTCTCTTTATCCGTAATGTTGCCGGTTGCGTCAGTATATTCCATAATGAAATCATAAACTGTTTCCGCCGCATCATAAAGTGCGTCATGAACTTCTGGCGTTACCCAAGTTACGGCTGCATCGCTATTTTCGGAATCTGTAGCAGGTAAATCATAACCGGATAAAATAGATACATTGTGATATTTTCTTATATTAGTATTAGTGCTATCACCAGCTGGATCTGCAAAATCTGATAAATCTGTAGTATCTTTATGGTTCTCATAATCGAATTCTCCACTACTTGCTGATCTCAATGTCGCTCCATCCGTGAAAATTACTCCTGATTCGGTTGATGTTTTGAATTCAGAAGTAGACTTGTCAAATGAAATTGTATCCGGATCTGAATCGGTACCCGCTGTTACGGTTGCAAAACCTAAATGAATCATTAATTTTACTAAGTCTAATTGTGCTTTATCTTTACCGTCTTTTTCTCCTTCTTTAAATAAGTCACTAACAGTATCGATTTCAGTTGTTATTTCTGCTACTTTATTTTCTAAGGCCGAATTAGTTAAGGCAGCGTCGACTTCAGTTTTTAAGTCATCACCTGACAATGCGCTTAAAGATTCATTTTTTCCATCATAGTCTAGATAATCAGTAATTAAATCGTTCACGGCCAAAATATGTGCGGAAGCTTCAGCCATGGTGATATATAGGCCTTCGGTTTCATCTAAGCCACCTTGAGGTCCGCCGGGTGTCCAATTTCCGATATGAGTAGGTTTTTCTTTTACGGCTGGCGTAATGAAATAATTATCTTCTTCTTGTATATCACTAAGTTGAAGATAATCAGTAGATGCCACAGCAGAATCTGCCGGATTTACGTATAGTGTTATGTCTTCAGCTTTATCTTTTGTTGTTACTATAATTGTATCTGCTTCGATGGTAGTGTTATCTGGAACAAGAAGAAAATCACCTTCTACTACATCTCCGCCAACTTCAGCTGCCGTCGCTTTTCTAGTATATAAGAATATTTGATTTTCGTCCGCTAATTTTGCACCATCCACAGTCTCATCGTTAGTATCAGCTTCGAATAGTAAATTATCGGATGTTTTTGCATCGATTTTTTCTTTTAAATCTGTTAATATAACTGATAATTCTTTGGTAGTTCCTGAATCTGTGATCGGAAATCCACCCATAGCTAAAGCCGATTTTATTTCTACTTCGCCAAGCTTAACTTGCTCCGCATAAAATCCTTCTCCAGAATCTGCATCAATAAAGTCTTCGTAAGCAGTTGTAAGAGCTTCGAGTGCCTCAGTTAATTCTGTTAAATCCGAATAATCTGAGTCCGTTGCTGTTGGTGCATCATAATTTACTGATGTCATTGTACCATCAGTTGCTATTGTTACTTTTTGGACAGTATCCGTTGTGTGATGTACTGGATCAAAATCAATATCGTCGGAACCATCGTTTGTAGGCCCTGCTATTTTATAAGCTCCATGAATTGTTGTATTCGACAATGTTTCGGCTGCAAATATACCTTTAGGATGAACCTTCTGTGCTATTGCAGAAGCATTACCTAATTCAGTTTTTAAATCGTTATAAATATTTTCGGTTACCCAAAATTTATCTTTTGGAATATCTGCTCCTTCATTTTCGCTTACATGTATTGCTGTTGTAGCAAAACGACCCGTGCCGGATCCACTTTCTTCAGTTAATTTTACCGGAGCTATACCGCCATCTTCAACTCCGATTGAAGTTACAAGAGTGTCTAGTTCTTCTTTCATGCCTATATGCACAGCGACTGCGTCGATGTATTGAATTAATTCTTTTAATTTAGCTTGATATGTATGTCCTGTTCCGGTTTCTGGTGTCATCCCTGATATTGTAGAATTAAGAGTACCTAATTGAGATGAAAGACTAACTAAAGTAGCTAAAAATCCTTCGGTTGTTGTTTGACTTTCACCATTACCTAATAATAATTTTTGTAATTGTACATAATTACCATCATCTGATTCTACATAGGTCTGCTCTGTACCCGTATGAGCGGTACCACCATCTGGAGTTGTTATTTCAGTAGCACCCCCATTAAATTCTATTCCACCTAATGCGGATACATGTAATTCTTGTAAGTAATTAATTGCTGTCATTAAATTTGTATTTATTGTGCTATGCTCAGTTGCAGTAATAATGGTATTGGTTGTGTCACTATCCGCAGTCTCAATTATTGAACCTGTCGGATCAGAGGTTATTCCTGTTCCTGAACTAGTGTTAATAATAGCGTTTACGCTAACCGGTGGTAACAGTCCAGCGGTGGTTGCTAATAATACTACAGTGGCTAATTGTTTTTTGTATCTTTCTATTAAAATCATAACTTCACTCCTTATAAATTAAATAATCAGTTTTAATAATAGATGTAATTTTAGGACAACCTAAAATTGTACTCTAAATATATATTCGGACATGCTACAAAAATATACCATTTAAATATAAAAAAAATATATTCATAGAAAAATCGGAAAGATTTTTATATCGATGAAAAAAATGGCCAAAAAAAGAGTCCACATAAGAACCGGAAAGAATAGCAGCCGAATAATCTTATATGAACTTGAAAAGTTTTAGATAATAAAAAATAAATCATATAATAAATCATCGGTCAGAACAATAACCGGATAATATTATAATGAGAACAAAAAATTCGATTAAATCGAGTTCATATAAGAACCGGAAAGCATGGTAACCGATAGGCAAATATGAGACTTCGAATTTAGAATTTATGATTTAAATTTTTAAGGTTTCAAAAAAAGTAATAATCAAATAGAGTTTTGAGATTCTTGATGATAATAAATATGTTCGCTATAAGAATTTGGATTATCCTTATAATAATGACGTTCGTTGGTGAGCAAATCGGAATTAGGCAATAAGTTAACATTATCGACTAAGGTTTTGCCGTTTAAATAATCATCTATGTTTTCAGCAAACAAACTTTTTCGAATAAAATTTTTAATATGAAAAAATTTGGTTTTGTTTCTATTTCTGGTCTTAATAGGTTGATTGGTATTGTCCATTATAAAACACGCAACTTTCTACGATTATATTTGAGAAATTTTAAGCAACTCATTCTCATTTAAGAACCTATAAGAGTATTACCCAAAACGAAAACGAAATATACATTGGTATGAGAAATTTTGTTTTCGTTTTATTTTGGCTCTTATTTTAGAAAGTTAAGAAATTCAAACCTTTTAGAATAAACAACGTTCGTTAGTAAAAAATAGAGTGGCCTTATGTATGTAGATAGCATTTTATTATTGTAGTTTTACGCTTGACTTTAAATTTTAATTTCCCTGTTATTTTATTTCAATATTAGTATTGTATAATTAACTTCAGTCTAAATTCCAAGTTCTAAAGGATGGAATAATAAGATTATGAAGGAAAAAATTCATGGTTTGACTATATGCTTTCTTCCTTATATTAGCATAGTGTTGAATTAATTGCAATAGATTTAATATTTCATTTATGCTACAAGTGTCATACATAAACGGATTAATATTGCATCGACCAGGCTAGAATAATTCTCAGACAATGTTAAAATTCTAATATTCGGATAAAAAACGCTATAATAATAAGGAGGAAAAACGGTATGATTAAGGAAGCAAAATATTTTTGGAAAAAAATTTCAAAAAAAATGCAAATAAATGTTTAGAAAGCAAAAAAGATGGGAATAATGTAAATATAACCAGTAAATGATATATGAGAAACGCTGCTGGCCTCTGAGCAGACATACAAAAGAGGATAAAAAATTAAAGTTTCATATCTTATAGAAACTACTGGGGACACCATTTGCAACCCCTATTATATATAATTAATTACTGTTATGATTGATTATTATTATTAGGATCATATTTACCAATTAGACAGATTTATTGGCGAGAATATCTTTGTCTAAACTTTCGCTTTATGTTTTTTGTTTTATTAAAGTTAATGTATAATTAACTCAGCCTACTTAACGTTCACAAAGTAGGTGAATTAACTCGAAGCCCTACTTAGCTCAACTAAGTAGGTTTTTTTTTGCATATTTAAAGCGCATCTCCGAAAGACAACAAGGAGATGCCCAAAAATAAGGTTCATGAAATGCTGAACTGGTCTTAAGAAGTTAAGGATAAGAAAAGGTTGATATCATCTTTAATGATATTAAAAGAAGCGGTCCAAAAATCCTTTTGCGTTAAGTCTATATCCATGGTGGCCGCAACATTTTCTACGGATAATTTACCGGTGACGGACAAAAGTTGTTCGTACTTAGCAGGGAAATTAAGTTTATCATCCAAATATTTTGCGTACAGACCTTTAGCAAAGAGGAGGCCAAAAGCATAAGGGAAATTGTAAAAATTTCTAGTAGCACTATAGTAGTGAGACTTCCATGTCCACATATAAGGATGTAAAACGTTTTTATCCAAGCCATCGCCATAAGCTTTAAGTTGGGAATCGACCATAAGGGATTTAATCTGATCAACAGAAACATAGCCGTCTTTTCTGGCATTTATGAAAGATTCTTCAAAAAGGAATCTAGAATAGATATCAACAATAACTTGGGTAGAGGCACTAAGTTCGGATTCAAGTATAGTTAACTTCTCATCTGCATCCGCACTTAACATAGCCGCTTTTTTTACTATAGTCTCGCAAATAATAGAAGCGGTTTCTGCCAAAGGCATAGGATAATTGCGATTAAGCATCGATTCATTATCAAGACATTGGTTATGAAAGCCATGACCTAATTCATGAGCAAAGGTAGTGACATCTTTAATGCTGTTACCGTAGTTTAGTAATATTCTACTTTCACGAATTGAGCCGAGGCCGGCGCAGAAAGCACCACCGACTTTGCCGGGCTTAGGATAGACATCAACCCAATCGTTGTCAATAGCTTTTTGAGCGAAGTCGGCCAATTTTTGGCTAAATGAACCGAAATGCTTTATTATGAATGCTTTTGCTTGGTCATAGGTATATTCCTTTGTTTTAGAGCTTACTGGAGCATACATATCGTACCATGGTAGCCCATTTTTGTGACCTAGAATTTCACTTTTACGCTTGAGATATTTTCTAAAGTCCGGCAAAGAATCTTCTAATGCACTAAACATGGCCTCTAAAGTTTTATCAGACATCATAGAATTTATTAGGGTCATACCTAATATAGAGTGATAACCTCTTAAATTCGATTCGGTGAGAGCTTCACCCTTTATAGCGTTAAGAGCTGCTGCAATACCTTCTTCTATTTTGGAATAGGATTTTAGCTCGGCCTCGTAGGCCTGCTTTCTAAGGTCCGGATTAGGCGAGTGAGCCATATTTAGTACTTCTGTTAAGGGTAGCTTAGTTATTTGGCTATCCTTTTCTATTTTTACAGTATGAGTGGAAATTAATTTATTTTTGTAGGAAGTCCAGGCAGAGGAACCGGTAGTTCTAAGCTTAGAAATGATACCCTCTTCTTTGGCCGAGAGAGTATATTTATGCTGACGTTTTATTTCGGATAAAATAAATTCGTATTCTTTTAGTTTGGCCGAATTGGAGATGAGAGAATGCAAATCTGGGATTTGGCAAATGAAGTCTTCCATCCGAGTAACCGGCTCTTTAATACGACTGATTTTAGTACTTAATTGGACACGAAATTTTTGAGCTAAATCGTTGTTAGAATCCACACTAATGCTTAAAGAAAGGAAAGTGGATAATTTACCAATATGGGTATATAGGCTAATTAAAGCATCAATATATATGTTCAATTTTTCTTCCGTGCACAAATCCGAGGAGGATAGAAGCGTATCTATGGTATCAGAAAATTTTGAGATAACGCCGTCGACATTCTCCAGGTCAGCTAAAAAATTTGGATCCGAGAAACCTTTGTATAGAACATCTAGATTCCAATTTGTACTCATTTATAGTTTGCTCCTTTTTAAATAATATCAAATATATTATTAGTATGGAAATTTTTCGCAAAAAAATACATGTTTTTTAGTTTAAGCTCTCCTTTTAGGAGAATTGTCAACGAAGTTGACTGAGAAGTTGAGAGCGGACGCACTTTACCAAGTTGACTGCGAAATTAAAAAAATTTCCAAAAAGCATTTACAAAATTTGTATACAAGTGGTATACTATAAAAGTATTTTCAATTCGTATCTGTATATAATGCTATAGCCAAATTAATGGTCAACATAATATTGTGTACAAGTTACTTTAATTTTGGAGGTTATAATGAACAAAGTTAGAATAGGAATTATTGGGATCGGTGGAATGGGAACAGGACACTGCAAAAGAATAGTAGAAAAAGTAGTAGATAACATGGAATTGACGGCGGTAGCCGATATAAGGCCGAGTCGACTAGAGTTTGCTAAAGAGAATTATCCGGGTGTAGCAACGTTCGATGATGGGATCGCATTATTAGACAGTGGCCTAATTGATGCTGTCATCATAGCAACACCACATTACGGCCATCCGATATATGCACAAGAAGCATTTAAGAGAGGCATTCATGTTATGTGTGAAAAGCCAGCCGGAGTCTACACAAAAGAAGTACGAAAAATGAATGAAGCTGCTATTGAGTCGGGTGTAGTTTTTGGGATGATGTTCAACCAACGAACAAACCACATCTATCGTAAGATGAAAGAAATAGTAGATAGTGGAGACCTAGGAGCAATAAAAAGAGTCAACTGGATAATAACAACTTGGTATCGTACACAAAACTATTATAATTCCGGAGACTGGAGAGCTACTTGGAGCGGTGAAGGCGGAGGAGTGCTCTTAAATCAATGTCCACATAACTTAGATTTATTACAATGGATATGTGGTATGCCATCCAAAGTTAGAGCATTTTGTCATGAAGGAAAATGGCATGATATAGAGGTAGAGGACGACGTTACAGCTTATCTAGAATTTCCAAACGGAGCCACTGGAGTTTTTGTAACATCAACAGCGGATTTACCAGGAACAAATAGATTTGAAATAACATTAGAACGTGGAAAAATTATTTGTGAAATAGATCACACAGAACCTGGCCATAGATCAGGAATAAGCGTGTATAAATTAAACGTAAATGAAAGAGACTATTGCTTTAACTCAAAGGAAACATTTAAGCAACCTGAAGGAGAATGGCTAAAAATAGAAACAGATGGAAAGAATCCGCAACATAATGGGGTATGTCGAGCATTTGCGGATAACATATTAACCGGCGGACCGTTAGTAGCTGAAGGGGTAGAGGGAATAAATGGCCTAATGTTATCCAATGCGATGCATTTATCTAGTTGGCTGGATAAAACCGTATCCTTGCCGATAGATGAAGATTTATTCTTAGAAGAGCTTAATAAAAAAATAGCAAATTCTACAGCAAAAAAAGTGGATCCAGGAATTACACTTGATTTAGAAGGAAGCTTTTAAACACATTAATAAGGAAGGAAGGAATTTTTTAACAATGAATGAAAACGATGGAATGAATTATATCCCGAAGGATAAGCCGAAACCGGTAGTAAAGCCTGGAGAATTTGTATTTGCAGCGATAGCGTTAAATCATGGACATATATATGGGATGTGTAATAGTTTAATAAATGCTGGTGCGACGTTAAAATCGGTGTATGATCCGGATCCGAAGAAGATAGCAACATTTTTGGAAAAGTTTCCAAATACGCATGTAGCCGAAAGCGAAGAAGAAATCTTAAACGATTCTGAAGTGAAATTAGTGGCTGCGGCAGCGATAACAAATTTAAGATGTGCTCTAGGTTTAAGAGTAATGGATGCAGGTAAAGACTACTTTACAGACAAAGCGCCGTTTACAACTTTAGAGCAGCTTGCTAGTGCCAAGGCTAAAGTGAAAGAGACGGGCCGAAAATATATGGTCTGCTACAGTGAGAGATTACAAGTAGAAGGGGCTATCTTTGCTGGTGACTTAATCAAGCAAGGAACCATCGGCCGAGTATTACAAGTAATCGGACTAGGGCCACATAGGTTAGGAAAAGAAGGTCGACCGGACTGGTTCTTTAATCATGAAGAATATGGCGGAATATTATGCGATATTGGTAGCCACCAAATAGAGCAGTACCTCTACTTTGCGGGCGAAGAAGATGCAACCGTAGCAAGTAGCAAAGTAGCTAACTATGAAAATCCGGATAAGCCAGAGTTAGAAGACTTCGGAGATTGCACATTAATAGGTAAAAACGGAACGACCAATTACTTCCGAGTAGACTGGTTTACGCCAAGTGGACTTAGGTCATGGGGTGATGGTAGAACCATCATATTAGGAACAGAAGGATATATAGAAATACGAAAGTATGTGGATATAGCAACGGACAAAAAAGGTGGCAATCATGTATTTTTAGTCAACAAAGACGGTGAGCAGTACTTTAATGTTACGGGTAAAATAGGATTCCCGTTCTTTGGCCAATTTATATTGGACTGCATTAATAGAACTGAGCATGCTATGACACAGGCCCATGCCTTTAAGGCCGCCGAACTCTGTCTTCAAGCTCAAAAACAAGCTATTCATATTTAAGTTAATTATTTTTTGGAGGCTTTATAGCCTCCTTTTTGCTTATCGAAAATAAATTATATAAAGGAGAAATATAAAAAATGTTACCAGTGGACTTAGATAAATTTTGGACTAAAGATGAAGAAGCGCATAAGGATAATTGTTTTAATCCGAAGGCAGAGCAAGTAGCATTGGGAATTAGGATGAGCCAAGAATGTGTTTTTGCTGAGTTGAATGAAGAAGGGCAGCAGTGGGGCCATACACCGAGAGATAGAAGGATGGATTTAAACAAAAGGTACAATGACAAAGCCGAAAAAATAGTAGGAAAGAGATTACTTCCGGAATATGTACCTGAGCCAGGAGAAACATTTCCAGGAATAAAGCAAATCGGAGAAATATTTGGCGGACGATACGTATTCGAAGGTAGCACAACATGGCTACATGGAAGTTGTGAAACACCAAGTGAGTTAGAAAAAGTATTGGATAATATAGATAAGATGAATTTCCGAGAATTTGTATTACCACCTAACTGGGAATCCGAGAAAACTAGAATATTTGAGACCTATGGGAAAAAGCCACCAGCATGGAGACAAGTAAGAGGCCCCGTGACTT
>MDSO01000073.1_pt1 | contig 16943 bp, 15 predicted proteins | sample 1005691 | NCBI WGS metagenome assembly MDSO01 (sample SAMN05526595, study PRJNA338239) | gut metagenome | isolation source: stomach gut content | host: Acanthurus sohal | place: Saudi Arabia: Red Sea | collected 2011-04 | reverse complement strand
TACTTTCGCTAAAGATCTAACAACTAATAACTTAGAATCAGAACTAGAAAATTCGGTTATAAAACTCATCGAAGAAAGTATTCCATTCGAGACACAAATTATAGCAGATAATTCTTTAAAGAAAGGTACAACACTAGTAGTACAAGAAGGTATGCCTGGAGTAAAAGAGATTACTATATCTCAACAAATTTTAGGAGATCAAATTGTGTCCGAAATAGTTACAAACGAAACAATTGTTACAGAGCCAGTTGTTAAAATCATAAAAGAGGGAACAAAGCCTGTAAATACAATTGTATGCGAATTTTCAGGTATCGAATACGAATTCACAGATAAATACACAATGCACGCAAGTGCTTACACGGATGTAGAAAATGCGCCATGGAACGGGATAACAGCAACAGGATTACCAACCTTTATAGGGATGGTAGCGGTCGACAGAAACGTTATTCCTTTAGGAACTATCTTATATGTAGATGGTTACGGAGTTGCAATAGCCGGCGACGTTGGCGGAGCTATTGACAATTGGGACATAGATTTATTTATGCATTCTTATTCTAAAGCAATGGACTTTGGTCGAAAAAATTTAACAGTATACAAATTAGCTGATCAAACAATAGATGTTCAAGCTCTTAGAGCACATGAAAATAAATAATATTATTTAAAACCGCCATATTGATAGACTTAGAAGTTTTTTAGCATTTAACGGTAGACAGAAACATTATTCGTTTAGGAACAATTTTATAGGTATGTCGATAGTTACGGAGTTGCAATAGCCGGTGACGTTGGCGGAGCTATTGACAATTGGGACATAGATTTATTTATGCATTCTTATTCTAAAGCAATGGATTTTGCTCTAAAAAATTTAACAGTATACAAATTAGCTGATCAAACAGTAGATGTTCAAGCTCTTAGAGCACATGAAAATAAATAATATTATTTAAAACCGCCGTATTGATAGACTTAGAAGTTTGTTAGCATTTGGCGGTAGACAGAAACATTATTTGTTTAGGAACAATTTTATAGATATGTAGATAGTTACGGAGTTGCAATAGCCGGCGACGTTGGCGAAGCTATTGCCAATTGGGACATAGATTTATTTATACATTCTTATTCTAAAGCAATGGATTTTGGTCTAAAAAATTTAACAGTATACAAATTAGCTGATCAAACAATAGATGTTCAAGCTCTTAGAGCACATGAAAATAAATAACATTATTTAAATTTAATTTAATCAAAAACTTCTGAGTCACCGTCGTATTAATAGACTTAGAAGTTTTTTTTGGCATTTATACATTACATAGAAAATTTGTGATGACAAACAAGATATAATATTATATAATTTATTCAAGTCAATTTCTGACCACAATATAAAAAGCGAGGTATATAAAAATATGCAAAAAATAGCTATCCAAAGTATGTTATTTAAAAACGAAATTATTGAAAACGGATCATTTGAAGTATTTAAAAAGCTTTCCGAAATTGATGCTAAATACGTAGAACTTTCTGCTGTTGCTATCTCGGACGAAAATATTGCTGGTATCCGAAAAGCTCGCAAAGAATTTGGTGTAGAATTAATAGCTTTAAGTGGCGCTATGCAACCAAAAGAGCAATCTAAATATAACCCTTCTTTAATTGATGAGTTCGATAGATTAGTAGATATAGCCAAAGAATTTAATGTAGAATATATTCGCCTCGGCTCCTTTCCTGGTAATATTAGCGGTACTTTGGATAAAATCCAAGATGATTGCAAAAGAACAAACGAATATGTGGAAAAATTAAAAGAGCATGGTTTAAAACTTTATCTTCACAATCATCATCGTGAGTTCATGAAACTAGATGGTCGATATATTATCGATATTGTTAGTGATTTATGTCCTCAAGCCGGATTCGAAATAGACGTATTTTGGGTGCAACGTGGTGGCGAAACTCCTCAAGAATATATCAAAAAATTCGACGGCCGATTAGACCTTCTTCACCTTAAAGATTATAGGATAGCACATCCTCGTTTAGATCAGGTACCTGAAGACTTTAAAGAAAAAAATCCTAATCTCTTTACTGATGTAGTTCGTTTTGCCGAGGTCGGTGAAGGTAATCTTCACATGAAAGAAATTATTGAGGTTTCTAAAACTTTGGGGACCAAATACCTTATTATAGAACAAGATCAAACTTACGGCGTAGATAAATACGCATCCTATAAAAAATCTATAGACAATCTTGCTAAAATGGGCTACAAAAATTAATTATTATATTTATAACGTCTATGCATTATAAAAAATCTATATATTTATAGAAACTTTACGCAGTCTAGAAAGGATTTTTATTTTATGGAAAGTATGGAACGATTTTTTGTAGAAAGTTTTTTTCCGGAAGCAGGCCTTGCCGATCCGCATGCTTTGGTCGAGGACAAGGATATCTATGTAATATGTGGACATGATAAAAGTCCTGAAACTATGGATACTTGGATCATGGATAAATGGATTATTTTAAAATCTAACAATTTAATAGATTGGTCTCCAGTCGGCGAGATTCTTCCAACCGACACATATATCGGAGATCAACCAAATTGTTGGGCTGGTAATTTAAAAAAGAAGGATAACAAATATTACTGGTTTTTTTCAAATCGATCAGATGATACGGGCGTTCTTGTAGCGGATCATCCGGAAGGACCTTATATAGATGTGTTGGGCCGTCCTTTGATTGATAGAAGTCTTGTGACAAATACACATCCATATGATCCGGTAGTGTACTCCGAAAATGACGATTGGTTTATAATTGTCGGCTCAGGAAAATATTATATCATGAACTTGGCAGATGATCTTTTAAGCATTACTTCCGAACCTAAATTTCTTGAAGTATTAAATGATTCTGGATCTCATGTTGCCATGGGTGATAAACCTAGCTTTTTTAAGCGAAATGATTTATATTATCTAATTTCTGGTGGCCAATATAGCATATCAAAAAATTTGTACGGTCCTTATAAATATATGGGCTTCTTTGCTCCAAAATCTCATGAGCATAATGATTTTTTCATTTATAATGGTAAGTACTACATGACATGCGAATTTCCCGAAACATCTTATTTTTATCGTGGAGTCGGTATAGTTGAAATAAACTTTAATCCGGATGGAACGATTGTAGATCCAAAAATCCATGATATGAGCAAAAGAAGTTGGAAATTCGATAGATCCACCCGTGGATATAAACCATTAACTGGTACTAGCCTCGGCTGGGACGGAAAAAATTGCATGGCCGGAAAAATTTTCGCCACTAATGCTACCATAGAAAGTGTTATTTGGCCCGGCGGTATTCAATTTAGAGAAAATCCCCAAATCGAAATCGTGCTAAAAAATCTTACACCAGCTACTCAATTAGAATTCTTAATAGCAACCGTACCCATGGATGCTAAAGCTCCACTTAAAAATCCAGTTATAGACTGGGCCGATGCTTTAGCCATTACCTTGGATATAGATCCAAATTCAAACGAGTTTAAATCTTATCGTGCTGAATTAAACTTGCCTAATAGCCGTCTTAAACGAATAAGAATCTCTCCTGCTAAAAATGCAGATTGTGGTGAATTTTTTATCAAAGAAATAAATATTCTATAGATTATCTCTTTGGATATTCATTATCATCTTAAACAATACGCTTCAATACAATAGATATAATATAGCCGACTTCAATTGGTAAGAATCTCTTCTGCTAAAAATGCAGATTGCAACGAATTTTTTATTAAGCAAATAAATATTCTATAGATTATCTAGGAGGCCTTTTTTATGAATTATCAAACTAAACAATACGATACAATAGATATAATTTTTCAAGCTAAGTTTGACTCTAACTTTAATCCATTTACCAACCTAACTTTCGAAGCTATAATTGAAAAAGATGGCGTATTCTTACAAAACAGCTTCGGCGTTTATAATGGCGAAACTGACTTTTTACTTCGATTAAGCTTTTGCGAGGCCGGCCTCTACACTTATAAAATCCTTTCTAATTTATCTGATTTAGATGGTCAAATAGGCGAAATCAGCGTAATAGAAAATAACGCCAAGCATGGTCCATTAGCTCTAAATTCTAATAATAAAACTAAACTTTATTATAAAGACGGCTCTCCTTATCAACTATATGCTTTTGAATGCGACTGGCTCTTTGCAATAGATTATCATGAAAAAACAAATCAACTACAGCAATTAATCGACTACTTTAGCGATAATCATGTAAATCAAATTATCATGAACGTTTATGCTAACAACCTTAGATTCGGCGGAGAAGCATGGATTTTAGATGAAAACATGGATCCAGCCCATAATCTCGGAGATGATGAAAGTATCTTCCCATTTAAAGGAAGCAATTCTAATCCAGACTTTACGGCTCTGAATGTAGATTTCTTTAAGCATTTAGATAAAGTGATCCGATTATTGGATGATAAGAATATAATTTCCCATTTAATGATCTATGTTTGGAATAAGCAAGTAAACTGGCCAGAAGCTTATAGCGTTTTAGACGATATGTATTTTGACTACGTCGTAAAAAGATATGCTGCATTTTCAAATATTTTTTGGGATGTTAGCAAAGAAGCATTGGCCTATGGAAAATGTGATGCCAACTATATAATAGATAGAACTCTAAGATTAAAAAAGATGGATCCATACAAACGATTAATTACTGTGCATGATTATGGATTCTGCAAAAAATATCCGGACCTAGTAGACGTCATATCCATTCAAACTTGGGCATTAGGTATATACGAAGAAACCCGAAAATTAACTGCACTTTATCCGAACAAGCCGGTATTCAATCTAGAGCATGGTGGCTATGAAGAGGGCCAATACCAAGTATTTACTGGCCACTATACGAATGCTAAAACATGTTTAAAAAGAAATTATGAAATCATGTTTGCTGGTGCCTATTCGGCCTATTATTGGCAGCCACTTTCTTGGTGCATCACTGTCATGCCATGGCTGGCCACTCCGCAACCACATTTTGATTACTATAAAAACATGATAGATTTATTTACAACTTACGATTACAGTCAACTTTATCCTATAAACAAGTTTGGAAAATTTTCAGGTGGTGGCTATTTATTGGCCAATAAAGAAAATACTTTAGTCTTAGGTTATATTCCAAAAGAAAATTATTGTATTGGTATCGGCTATATAGAACATTATAAGGGCATCGGAACTTATTGTTTTTTCAATACCATAACCGGCGAATACACACAAAAAACAAAATTGGATGGTAAACAACGAAAAATTATCAGTCCTTTTGAAGATGATACCATCATTATTATTGATATGAGAGAATAAATAGACTCAATTCTTCAGTCTAAATATTTTTATCCTTATTTCTCTAGCCTTAATATAGAAGATATGCATACTAAAATGGCTGTCTTATAACTTGAATGCAATTTATTTTACTCCTTCTTGCCATTTTATGACTTTCTTTCTCAGAGATAAGGACTTTGGCGGAAGGAGTTAGAATGTATTCTAAATGTATTATAAATGAAATACTGCATGTCTTGAAAACCATGCAATAGTGTGCTAATCTAAGAAAATAATACATCGATAGAATGCTTATTTCATTTAAGTATAAAATACACTAATATGATTACAATGCAAGAACATGCTCCTTACAATTTAGTATGAACCGGGTAACAATTTAAAGTCAATCGTAAAAATATAATAATTCAATGCTATGTATACATATATTTACTTTTCTATTTTTTTTAAGCAAGCTAACGTTAAAAGTTAGGTTTTCTAATTTTTCTTAGAAAGGGGTCTTTTTTTATCTTAAACATGACGAAATACATAGTATGGCCGAAATCTCTCGCACCGATCATGTCTATAAAATCGAACAAAATGTTTACATCAAAAATATTTTGTTAAAATTTAGGCAACTTTTTAGCAAGAGAATCACTCGATTTTTTTTTATTTTTGTTATTCATATGCTAATATTGTAAAATTTAATGATATTTAACTCTATTTTTTTGGTATTTTTCACGAACAATATATTCTATTTTTCTATGAATCAAAATATTTTACAGTCATTGTTTACAAAACATGCCAAATTTTTTTATTACTTTTATATTGACTATTTGTATTAACAAAGTTATAATTATATTAATAGTCTATGCATTTGTAATAATTTAGGGGGACAAAACAATGAAAAAATTTATAGCTGGCTTATTTTTATCAACATCTTTACTTATAGCGGCCACCGGATGTAGCGGAGAAGCTTCACAAAATGAAAATATTTTAATAATGGGGACTAACGCCGCATTTCCGCCATTCGAATACATTCAAGGTACCGAAGTAGTTGGATTCGACGTGGATCTAGCTAAGTTAATTGCGGATCAATTAGACATGGAACTGCAAATTATGGACATGGAATTTAACACACTAACGGGCGCTGTATCTAACGGTATAATAGACATAGCAGTTGCTGGAATGACAAACACACCTGAAAGAAGAGAAAGCGTAAATTTTTCTGACGGATATTTTTCATCCAAGCAAATGATAATCGTAAAAAACGACAGTTCTATAGAATCAACTGAAGATTTAGCCGGCCAAAGCATAGGAGTACAGCTTGGTACAACTGGAGATCAATTCATCAGTAGTTTTGCGAAAGACGGTACGCTTCAAAATGCTGAAATCATTCGCTTCGATAAAGGAGCTTTAGCCATCGCTGATTTACTAAATGACACAGTCGATGCTGTAATCATAGATGAGGAGCCAGCCAAAAATTTTGTAGCAGCACAAGATAACTTGCAAATTTTAGAAGCTCCTTTTATAGAAGAAGAATATGCTATCGCCATTGCTAAGGATAACACCGAATTGACCGACCAAATAAATTCTGCTTTAGCTTCTATTAAAGCAAGTGGTCAATACGATGAAATCTTTAATAAATATTTTGAATCAGCAGAATAATTGTTAGTAACACACGGGTTAAGGAATTCCTTAGCCCTTTTTTTAAGGGGGATAATATGTTTACAATTGAAAGATTTGCTAGCTTTTTCAATACTTTTATAGAGGGTGGATATACTTATACTATTTTAGATGGCCTTTTTAATACTCTAACTCTTTCTTTTATTGCGACCATTATCGGTCTTGCAATAGGACTGGTTGTAGCCATAATTGGCATGTTAGAATCGAAAAATAAAATTAAAAATAGCATATTAAAAGTCTTAAAATTTATTGCAAAATTATATGTCGATATTATTCGAGGTACTCCAGCCGTTGTTCAAGTTTCTTTTTTATGGCTAGTCGTTTTAGCCCCTTTAAACTTACCTAGAATATTAGTTGGTGGTATTGCATTTGGGATTAACAGTGGCGCTTACATGTCAGAAGTAATTCGAGGCGGTATCAATGCTATAGACAAAGGCCAAACAGAAGCCGGTCGATCTCTCGGATTATCATATTTTCAAACAATGCAATTAATTATATTACCTCAAGCCTTTAGACAAATGTTACCATCTCTTGTAAACGAATTTATAAACCTTATAAAAGAAACTGCTATAATAGGATTTATTGGTGGTATGGATTTAATGAAGGCTGCTAATATTTTAATAAGTACAACTTACAATTTTGAAATCCCATTAATCATGGTCGCATTAATCTATTTGGCTATTACCAGCACATTAACATATTTTATGAGAGGTATTGAAAATAGACTTTCTAAGCAAAATAGATAATGTATATAAAAAAAGAAAGTTAGGAGGGCAGTATGAAATTTTTCGCTTGTTTTTCCGGAATAATAGTAGGTGTTTTAGCTGCAGGGGCTGTTTCTAGCCTTGCATTATCTCTTGATAAAAATGAAGGAGAACTTTACAGCAAAACAAAAATAATCGGATTAGATAAAATAGTTGGTCTAGAATATTTTAAGGAATCCGAGATGAGCGACAGAGTAGAAGGGCTTTACAATGGCTATGTCGCTGCACTAGATAATCCTAATACCATGTATTTAACAATAGATGAAAAAAATAATTATTTAAAATCACAAAAAGGAATTTCCCAAGGAGTAGGTATTCAATTTACCTGGGGCATAACAAATCAATATTTAGTCATAACTGAAGTTCAACCCGATTCACCAGCCAGTTTAGCCGGAATCGAAATTGGTGATAGAATAATAAAATTGGACGACATTCTTGCTATGGGCTCCAATGAAATAGATATTTATAATAAACTTACAACCACAACTCCAGAATCAATTTTATATACGATACAAAAGTCCGATGGATCAATCACAGAAATTCCTTTAGCTATATCCGAAGTTCTTATTCCAAATGTTGAAACAGAAATTTTAGATAATGATATAGAATATATAAAGCCGAATAAGTTTAAAGACTGGTCTATCGAATCCGATAAAGCTATTATAGATTTAAGATATGTATCAGGAGTAACGTTAGACGAAGCGTTTTGGCTTTGCGATTTATTCTTAGATGAGGGCGAAGAAGTTTTTACTACTATAGATAAATATGATACTCAAAAACTTTATAAAGCTACACCTAGCAAATTCGAAAAAGAAGTTGTTATTTTAACCAACAACTCCACTCGAGGTGCTATAGAATCGGCTGTGGCTAGACTAAAACCTTTAGAAAATATTTATATTGTTGGCGACAAAACTGACGGTTCCGGCATGGCTTCCGAATTAATCGAATTAGTAGACGGTAGCGCCTTACTAATAGCTACTAAACAAATAAGCATTGACGGACAAATTGTTTCAGCCAGCGAAATAGAGCCAGAATACGATATTAAACAAAGTGAACCTTACACTTTGGAATTAGTTACTACTGGTAGGGTAAACTTGGCTAAAGATGACCAACTTCAAAAAGCAATCGAATTATTAAACTGAAGTCGAAAGGATGATGGTTAAAAATGAAACATGAGGAGGTCAAAATGAAGAAATTACAAGGTAAACGTGGACTGGCTAAACAGTTTGGTTTATGCGCCTTAATATCCTTTGTATTCACTGGTAGCGTTGTTGGGATGACTTTGTCGGCTGTAACTAATACCGAAAGCATAGATAACAAACTTCATGATATAAAGCATATATTAGACGCAAAATATTTTGGAGATATAGACATGGAAACTTTAGAAGAGGGCATCTACAAAGGCTTTGTTGCTGGTGTCGGCGATCCCTATACATCTTATTTTACTCCAGAAGAATTTATAGAATTTATGGAAAGCGCTAGCGGAATATATGCTGGTATCGGCGTCCAAATGACTTTAGACAAAAGTGATAACAGCATTCAGATCGTAGAAGTATTTAAAGGCTCCCCTGCCGAAAAAGTCGGCATATTACCAAAAGATAAAATAATCGGTGCCGCTGGCCAAGAAATAGATGGTGATGATTTCAACACAGTTCCGGACATAATAAAAGGTCCAGAGGGCACTAATGTTTTAGTAGATATTTATCGCCCTAGCGAAGACAAAACTTATACTTTCGATATAACTCGTGAAAGCGTTATTTATCCTTCCGTAGAAGTAAAAATGTTAGAAGGTTACGATAATATCGGTTACGTAGAACTTAGAAGTTTCGAAGAACTCACTTATAATCAATTATCCGCTGGAATAAAGTCTTTAGAAAACGATGGGGCCAAAGGCCTTATATTAGATTTAAGAAATAATCCAGGTGGCCTACTTCATGTAGTAGAACAAATTGTAGATGAATTTTTAAGCGATGGTATTATAGTTTCCGTCGGAATGGGTGCTAAAGCTAAGCCAACTTTAGCAGATAGATATATGAACAATATTCCTCTAGTTGTTCTTGTTAACGAACAAAGTGCTAGCGCTAGCGAAGTTTTGGCCGGTGCCCTAAAAGATCATGATCGAGCTAAATTAGTAGGCTCTAGAACTTACGGTAAAGGTATTGTTCAAACTATTCTTCCTTTAATAGACAATTCAGCCCTTAAAGTTACCACCAGCGAATACTATACCCCTTCTGGCATTTGTATTCAGGGTACTGGTATCGAGCCAGATTATCCAGTAGAATTACCTGCCGATCTGCTAATAAAAGCAAACTTAACTTTTGAAGAAGATTTGCAACTTCAAAAAGCCGTCGAAGTCCTAACACCTCTATTATCCAATTAATATTAATCGATATAACAAAAAAAGAAAGGAGGATATTTTTATCGAAAATTTATTGCTAAGCATTTATGCTATAATCTTTGATCCAATATTTTTCATTATTGCTATATTAATCGTCTTCTTATATAAATGTGAAAATTCTGATTGGGAGCTTTTAGGCCTTAAAGATATTTTAAGAGGCTCGATAACAGGTATAATTTTAAGTACTATCTTTAGCTTATACCAAATTCATATTCCTTTAACTTTTGGCCTCCTATTACTTATTCCTATAACTTTTGCCTTAATGAGTATCAATCCGAAATTCAGCTGCTTCGCATATGTTGTACCTTTTACCTACTTTTTAGGCGAAATATTAGAAACCTTTGATTTATTTATTTCATTGTTTGTCTTGCCTTATAGAGAATTTATAATCTTGATCGGTTTTCTACATATTATAGAAGGAATTTTCATAATTTTATTTGGTGCCGAAAACACAAAAGAAACTCCTTTATTTAATGGTAAAAAAGTTGTAACCGGCACGAGTATGAAAAAATTTTGGCCCATCCCCCTAGCTATGTTCACCTCTTTAGATGGATCCATTATCCCTTTATATACAATACTCGGTTATGCCGATCATACTCAATTAGACCCTTTCTTAAAATCTCGTTACATGGGCAAATTTGTCCTGTTTTATGGTATTTTTATATTAATTATCGGTTGGTTCACCTTTAGACTTATTCTACCTCTTACTATAGCTTTATTAATTTTGCCTATTGGCCATGAATTAATATTTTTTGTAAATTATCTTCCTTTTAATGCTGAAAATTCTAAATTGATTAATTCTAAATCTAATTATCGATAATTCTAAAAATAAAATCTAAATCAATTTAGATTATCCAAAATATTTTAGGATAAATTCACAACTTGATAAATAATTTTTTTCGAAGTACAGGCAACAAAATATTATCTTTGCATATAATACTATTACCTAGAAATTTATTTCTAGAGTTGCTATAATTAAGTCATTCTAATGAAAAATTTTTGGGAGGTACTTATGAAATATTTAATAATTTCCGATATTCATGGATCCTATGAAGGAGTATCTTTAGCACTATCTGCTTTTGAACATCATGGTTGTGACAAAATTATATTGCTAGGAGATATTTTATATCATGGGCCAAGAAATCCTTTACCAGAAGGTTTCGATCCTGCTAAAGCTGCTTTATTATTAAATGAACATAAAGATAAAATAATATGTGCCAGGGGGAACTGTGATTCCGAAGTAGATCAAATGGTTTTAGAATTCCCTATTAAAGCCCCTTATGTCCTTATTATCGATAATAGAATACAGATTTTTGCTACTCATGGTCATTTATATGATCCCCTATCTCTACCTGTTTTAAACACAATTGATATCTTTATGTATGGACACACTCACTTATATGATTTAAATTTTCAAAATGGTATTTTACTTTTAAATCCAGGTTCAGTATCCTTACCCAAAGAAAATAGACCAAAATCTTACGCCATTTACGAAAATAAAGTTGCTAATATCTATTCTCTACACGGTCATAAGAATTTACTCGAAGTGACCTTGCCTTAATTAGCCTTTATTTGTAGCATAGAATAATAAATTTATTCATACGACGAACTTTATATACCCTTTATTTATCGAAATAGAATCAAGTTATAAATTTATCCTATCTTTCATTGATCGAATGAATAATACGGTTATAAACTGATCAACTAATCGCACTCTTCATTGATTGACAATAATAAATGTCTAAGATATATACTTTATGAAATATTCATTTATCAAACAAATTAATCAATAATAAAATTCCTAATTTTGCATTTTTAAAATCTTCCTTTTAACAAATTGAAGTGCTGCGCCTTGCCAACGTAGCACCTTTTTTATTCAAATTTTTAAAATATATTGACATTATAAAAAAATTAATATAATCTAAAACTACTTGAATATGTAGGCAAAAATCTAATAATATATTGGAGGAAAAAATATGATAGATGTTTTAATAATTGGATCCGGTATAAGCGGATCTAGTATGGCCCGAGAACTAAGTAAATACAAACTAAATGTATTGGTCTTAGAAAAGGAAAATGACATTTCATGTGGCACCACAAAGGCTAATAGTGGCATAGTTCATGCTGGATATGATCCGGCCCCCGGAACACTAATGGCCAAATATAATGTTAGAGGAAACAAAATAATTAATGAGCTAGCAGAAAAATTAAAAGTACCGTATAAGAGAATCGGCTCATTAGTAATAGGATTTAACGAAGAAGACAAAGAACATTTAAAAAAGTTGTACGAAAGAGGTTTAGCAAACGGGGTACCAGATTTAGAATTACTAACAAAAGAAGAGGTATTACAAAAGGAGTCGAGATTAAGCGAAAAAGTATCCTGTGCTTTATACGCACCAACGGCCGGAGTTGTTAGTCCATACGAGTTATGTATAGCCTTAATGGATAATGCGGTCATAAACGGAGTACAGATAAAACTAAATCACAAAGTTACAAATATCGAAAAACAGGACGATGAAAGTTTTATAGTAACGGCCATAAATAACGGTGAATCAATCCAGTATCATACGAAGTACATCATAAATGCTGCCGGACTTTATTCGGATGAAATTCACAACATGGTAGAACAAAGCAGTTATAAAATCATCCCAAACAAAGGTGAATATTTTTTGCTAGATAAAGGTCATTCAATCAATCATGTAATTTTTCAATGTCCTACTGCTGCAGGAAAAGGTATATTAGTATCTCCAACAGCTCATGACAATCTCATAGTTGGTCCTACGGCCATAGATGCTAATTCCAAAGAAGATCTATCAACTACATTAAGCGGATTCGATCACATAAAAAAAATTGCTGCACTCTCATGTCCGGATATTTTGTATAAGAATAATATTCGTAACTTTGCTGGCAATCGAGCACTAACTAACATAGATGATTTTATCATCGGTCCTTTGGATTCAGCACCTCACTTTATAAACATATCGGGCATGAAGTCTCCCGGATTATCATCCGCTCCTGCTATAGCAGAAGATATTATTCATATGCTGTCAGATCTAGATTTAGTGCCAAACGAAGACTTCATAGACAATCGCCCATTAGAACGCTTCAATGAAAGTTCCAAAGAAGCCTGGCAATCAAATATAGATCAAAATCCACTGTACGGTCGCATTATTTGTAGATGCGAAAAAATCACCGAAGGCGAAATTGTAGATGCTATTCACTCTCCAGTCCCAGCCACAACTGTCGAATCTTTAAAACGTCGTATTCGTGCTGGCTCTGGCCGATGCCAAGGCGGATTCTGCACCCCTAAAGTTGTAGAAATTATCGCCCGTGAACTTGATATACCTTATGAAGAAGTCTTGCTAGATAAACTGGACTCTTATATTTTAGTCCAAGAAACATCTAAAGGAATATCTTCTGAAACATCTAAAAAAATATCTTCTGAGACATCCAAACGAATATCTTCTGAAACATCCAGAAGAATATCTTCTGAAACATCTAAAGGAATATTTTCTGAAATATCCAAAGGAATATCTTCTGAAACATCCAGAGGAATATCTTCTGAAACATCTAGAGGAATATCTTCTGAAATATCTAAAAAAACATCTATAGAACAAGGAGGCCATCCAAATGCTTAAAAATTACGATTTAGTTGTCATCGGTGGTGGTCCCGCCGGATTAGCTGCTGCTTATAAAGCTTCCGAAGAAGGTGTATCCTCTATTCTAATTATAGAACGTGATAAAGAACTCGGCGGTATTTTAAATCAATGTATCCATAATGGCTTCGGTCTGCATTATTTTAAAGAGCAACTTACCGGTCCAGAATATGCGGGAAAATTTATCGAGATGATTCAAGCTAAAAATAATATCGACATTCTCACCGATACTATTGTCTTAGAAATTACATCCGATAAACTAGTTTCCGCTATGAACTCAGTAAACGGCTATTTAGAAATTCAAGCCAAAGCTGTCGTCTTAGCCATGGGTTGCAGAGAAAGAACTCGTGGTGCTATATCAATTCCTGGGGATAGACCAGCCGGAATCTTCACCGCCGGCGCTGCTCAACGCTATGTAAACATGGAAGGCTATTTAGTTGGTAAAAAAGTCTTGATTCTAGGCTCCGGTGATATCGGCCTTATTATGGCCAGACGAATGACTTTAGAAGGTGCCAAAGTCTTGGGCGTTGTAGAATTAATGCCTTATTCCAACGGTCTTAATCGAAATATCGTCCAATGTCTTCACGATTATAATATCCCTCTCTATCTCTCTCATACCGTAACCAACATTATTGGCCAAGAACGACTAAAAGAAGTTGTCGTTAGCAAAGTAGATGAAAATTTTAGACCTATCCCCGGTACTGAAATTAATTTCGATTGCGATACCCTCTTACTATCCGTCGGTCTCATTCCAGAAAATGAACTCTCTAAAGATGGTGGCATCCTTCTAGATCCTAAAACTAACGGTGCCATAGTCTATGAGGATATGCAAACGGAAACCCCTGGAATTTTCGCATGCGGTAATGTACTACACGTTCATGACTTGGTCGATTTCGTTACTAAAGAAAGCATGCGGGCCGGTCAATCCGCTACCGAATATATTAAACAACCATATACTCATTCTCAGAATATTCTTCAAGTTTTAAACAGTGATGGTGTCGGTTATACCGTTCCTCAAAAAATCGATCTTGATAGAATGAATAAGTTTGTAGAAATATTTTTCAGAGTTCGCCAGGTTTTCGAAAATGCTACTGTAGAAGTAAAACAGGGCGATACGGTAATTATGTCTACCAAAAAAGAACATCTCTTACCAGCCGAAATGGAGAAAATAGTAGTACCCAAAAAGTTTTTAGTAGAATCTAGCCCAAATAAATTAATTACTATTACTATTAAAAAGGAGGTTTAACTATAAATGGATCTAATTTGTATTGTTTGCCCAAAAGGTTGCAGATTATCCGTAACTGATCAATTAGAAGTATCAGGTAACACTTGTCCGAAAGGTGAGGTCTACGCTCAAAAGGAAGTAACGGCCCCGACCAGAGTCGTGACCTCTACAGTATTTATAGCAAACGGCCTACATAGGCGATTACCAGTAAAAACCGACGGTGACATTCCTAAAAATTTAATCGATGACTGCATGTCTGCTATAAATTCTATCAAAATTTTCGCTCCTGTAAAAATGAATGCTATTCTCATAGAAAATTTATTAGATACTGGTGTTAATTTAGTGGCTACTAGAGATATGGAGAAACTCTCTTAATCTTTTTAATCTCTCAGTAACTTCATGACAGGGACTTGTCGCACTAACCTAAAGGTCAAGTACATCGCTTCTCTCTTTTACTCTATCCGTATAGTCCTCCTCTCTGAGGAGGAAAGCCACGAAGTGGCAAGGTGGAGTAACGCTGCCACCTTCCTCCAACTCCCTCCGTCACTTCGTGACACCTCCCTCGGAGAAGGAGGCTATGGAAGGCTTAAGTGCGCAACTTCCCTTGAAGTATTGCAACGTAGCGAAACAGATTGAATTGGTTTGTTAGTGCGACATCCTCCTATATTAAAATTCTGCAGAACCTGTTGTTCTCGGATACGGTATTACGTCTCTTATATTTGTCATTCCTGTTAAATACATAACCAATCTTTCAAAACCTAATCCAAATCCCGCATGTCTCGTACCACCGAATCTTCTCAGATTTAAATACCATCCATAATCTTCTTCTTTCAAATTACATTCGGCCATTCTTTCCTTCAGCACTTCTAATCGTTCTTCTCTTTGGCTTCCTCCTATTAATTCCCCAACTCCTGGGACTAATAAATCCATGGCTGCCACTGTCTTATTATCATTATTTAGTCTCATATAGAAAGCTTTAATATCTTTTGGATAGTTAATTACAAATACTGGCTTCTTAAAATATTTTTCCGTTAAATATCTTTCATGCTCTGTTTGTAAATCCATACCCCATTCTACTTTATATTCAAACTTTTGGCCAGATTTTTGCAATATATCTATAGCCTCGGTATAGGTTACTCTACCGAAATCCGAATTTAATAGATTTAGTAATCTATCTTTTATGCCCTTATCTACAAAACTATTAAAAAAGCTCATTTCATCTGGTGCGTTGTCAATAACATAATTGATAACAAACTTTAGCATGTCTTCCGCTAGTCTCATGTCATCATCTAAATCGGCAAACGCTATCTCCGGTTCTATCATCCAAAACTCGGCTGCATGCCTCGGCGTATTAGAATTTTCCGCCCTAAAAGTCGGTCCAAATGTGTACACATCCCTAAAGGCCAAAGCAAAGGTTTCCGCACTAAGTTGTCCACTTACCGTTAATGAAGCCATCTTTCCAAAAAAGTCTTCACTGAAATCTACTTCTCCGTCTTTCAATAATTTTGGCTCTTTCGGTGGTAACGTTGTTACCCTAAACATTTCTCCTGCTCCTTCGCAGTCGCTGGCCGTTATTATTGGAGTATGAACATATACGAAATGTCTCTCTTGGAAAAATTTATGAATCGCATAAGCTCATTATGGCCATAAGTTAAGATGCTTGAATAGGCAGTAAGTCGGTCTATATAATGATGTTGTTCAGACATTATGAGCTTAATTATTTTTTTACAGAGAAACAGAACAAAATCTCTGCTTTGAATGCAGAATTATCTCTTTGGTATATATTTAGCCCGACTGCATTAAAGGTAAAGATGTTTAACATGAATATGAGGTCATTTAAGCACCCGTGGGAACAGAAATGTGACATCATGTTAAAGAAAACAGTCAGTTTAAGATGTCAAGTTATTAAATTTTTTAGTGCATCAACAACAACTTAGATTTTTCACTGCAGTTTGT
>MDSO01000072.1_pt1 | contig 17295 bp, 5 predicted proteins | sample 1005691 | NCBI WGS metagenome assembly MDSO01 (sample SAMN05526595, study PRJNA338239) | gut metagenome | isolation source: stomach gut content | host: Acanthurus sohal | place: Saudi Arabia: Red Sea | collected 2011-04 | reverse complement strand
TCGTCGGCAATATCATAAACGATAAGATTATTATTACCGCCAAAAGACTAAGACCACCACCTTTTCCGCCAAAATGTTTTTCAAGAATTGGAACTATAACCATCAATCCAAAAAATCCATATATTATCGACGGAATACCTGCTAATAAATCTATCGTTTTAGAACACATGTCCGCTAGCCTAGTTGGCAATATCTGAGTTATAACTATCGCTGTGCTTATTCCTATGATTATTCCCACTGTTATAGATCCCAATGTAGCATAAAAACTAGCTACCAACATCGGATATATGCCAAATATTTCGCCCGATGGCATCCAATGTTGCCCAAACAAAAATTCTATCAAGTTAGTGTGCGAAAAAAACGGTATGCCTTTTATTAGGATAAATCCGCCAATAAATAAGATGCACATAACAGTTAGCCCGGCACATAACCAAAATATATTTTTCATCGTCTTTTCCATATCTATTGGCCCCTTTCCAGCTTACTTAACCGGAATATAGTTTTCAGATATAATTTCTTGCCCTTGCTCTCCTAATATAAATTCAATGAATTCCTGTAATTCAGCTGACTCTTCCCCTTTGGTTAAAATTAATAGCGGTCTGGATATAGTATAGTCTCCAGCCAAAGTATTTGTTACCGAAGGCTCTACGCCATTGATATTTAAAGGTGAAACGGTATCATCTATGTAGCCTAAAGAAACAAATCCAATACCGCTTTCTTTAGAAGCCACTGTGGCTTTTACCGCTCCATTACCCTCTTGAATAACCGCTGTCGGCACCACGCTGGATACAGTTTTTCCGTTAAAATCTTTTTCTAATCCGATAATCTCTTCGAAAGCAGACCTCGTACCAGAGCCATCTTCTCTACATATTACGATAATATCTTTGTCGGCCCCTCCAACTTCACTCCAATTAGTAATTGTCCCTTCAAATATATCTTTAACTTGCTCCTTCGTTAAATTTTTCACGGTATTAGCCGGATGTGTAACGACAGCTATTGCGTCTTTAGCTATAACTATTTCGTTTAACCCTAACTCCTTTTCCGATTCTTTTATCTCTCTTGAAGCCATTCCGATATCCGCTGTGCCGTCGCCCGCCGCTTTTACTCCGGCCGATGATCCGACTCCTTGAACTTCAATATTTATATCAGGTTGAATTAATGAATACGCTTCATCCAATTTTTCCATCGGTGCTGCCACTGTCGTTGATCCAACTACTTTGATCGTTGTGCCGGATTCTGCGCTACCGCATCCTATTAACATCGTCCCTGTGATTGTTGCCAGAAATAAACCTAATAATAATTTTGTTTTCATCATAATTTCTCCTCTTTTTTTAATTTTATATGTTATATATTTTATATTTACATAATACTACTAAAAAAAAGATTTGTAAAGACGTAATTTTTATTAAAGTTTTTTGAGAAAAAAATTAAAAATTAAATAAAAAACATGTTAATTTTAGGGATCTATACTTTTTTGTTAACTTAATGCATTAAGTTTTAATAAAAAATAATAAATTTTATCAGTTAATGCATTAAAAACGTTATTTTAGGCTAAAAAAAAGGGGCTGTCGTTTTAATGCAACAGCTCCCAAAGGCTAACTACCTTTGTCCTTTATTCCTAATTGTTTCTATAATATTTTTGCGACTTAACGATTTTATCGCAATTTTAGTTATTCCAAACGTTATACCCAAAACAATAAGGATAGAACAAACTATGCTCACAATCGGAAACTCCGGCAAAATCGGAAACGCCTTTCGTAAACTCATATTCACTAAATACGTTGTACTTATCCCCAAAATATTACCCAGTATAATTGCCTTGGTCGTGCATAAAAAACTCTCCATTATAAGCATTTTTTCTAACCCTTTTCTTGTCATCCCAAGACTTTGTAGTATCGCAAATTCATCCGCTCTCATGTATACATTACTAATTAATGTGCTAGCAATATTTGTAAAGCCAATTAGAATTAATAAAACAGCAAAACTACATATAAAAATAAGGAATATAACTACCGCTACATTCATAACTTTGGAGTATTCTTCCGTCCTATAAACTCGAGTACTAAATCCATTGGCCATATATTCGTCCCCTTCATTAGTAGGGAAATAGGATTCTAAAAGTCCCGTTGCATACTCCTTAAAAGCGTCCTCGTTGGCCGGAGTTAAGTACCAAGAATAAGCTCGAACCTCGGCTTGTGGGACAATCACTATTAACGGATTATCATTTAGATAGTCTAGTTGATCCGGAAGATCTTCTCTATAAATCATACCGTCTATTCTATATGTCTTGCTCATCCCATTTGCTTTTTGTAGAGTCACTTCCTTCATGCTCTCAAGATATGGTACAATATATTTTTCGTAACCATAATCGTTGTACCCTAAAGAGTTTACTAAAATATTTGAATTTTCTGGTACACCTATTGTAGTACATAATTTTTTGTAATTCTTTTCATCCAAAGTTTTAACCGAAGCAGGGAACGCATAATTGGCTAAAGTCGTACCCTCGCTTACAATTTCTCCACTCTTAACGAGCATTTTCATATCTTCTGTCAAAAATTCATCGGTCAAAATGGCTCTATACATTTGCCGATCGCTTCCGATACCAAACACTTCTGCACCTTCGAAATCGGCTAATTTTTTACTAATCTCTTTGCCAATATCACTATCAATAGGCTTTGCGTAAATGCTTTCTTCCCACCCTGTCGCCTCATTTATCCGCCTAGTTCTCGAAGAGGTATAATCCACAATATGGCTCTGTTCATACGAAAGTGTTGTAAAATCCATAAGTGCATTCGCCTGAGATATTATTCCGCCAAGGCCAACAAATAAAGTTACGCCGACAGTAAGAGATATGAACGTTGCTTTGAAATTTTGCCGATTTCTAGTTATATTTTTATTCGCAAGTTCACCCTCAAACCCAAAAAACTTATTGATCATCTGAGAAAAGTGTACTTTCTTCTTCTGAATCTTAACACTTCCCGTCCCTCTAATAGCATCGATCGCCGGTGTTTTGGCCGCTTTATCCGCAGGTTTATTTGCCGAATAAAGAGTGATCATAAAACATAAAACCGACGCTACCAAAATTGCTACGGCTGAAAATGTATAGGGCAAATAAAATGAAATTTCTTTAAGCATAACATTGGTCAAAGCATTGATTTCATCTAAAAATAAATTCGTAACATTTATCGCAATAAACGATAGCAAAATTCCTACTACAGCCCCAATAGGAATGGCTACAGCAGACAAAAATAAGCTTTCATACAAAACTATCGATTTAATTTGCTTCTTCGTCGCTCCCGTACATTTTAATACACCAAATTCTCTAATCCTTTGATTTGCACTCACCTTAAAAACATTAGATATAACCACCTTCGTCATCACTGCTATTATCATAACTATAAATATCCCTGGCCCTATTATTATACTTAAATAAGCCGAAATAATTTCTTTCGAATTGCTTGCTCCCGCCATGCTTCCTTCAATCATTGTAAATCCGCTTGCTATAAATGACAATACTGTTACAAGAAACGCATTAGCTAGCACGATCCCCGTTATCGCCCAAAATGAATTCATCCGATTTACTTTTAACTGACTTAAGGCTAGTTTTGCTGTTATTCTCATGCCTTCATCACCTCGTCCGAAATTATTTTTCCGTCGCTTATCGTGATAATTCGATCCGCTTGTAGCGCTATTTTCTCATCATGCGTTATTAGCAATAATGTTTGACCAGTTTTCTTGTTCGCAAATTTTAGTAAATCCATTATCTCTCCACTAGATTTACGATCCAAATTTCCCGTAGGTTCATCTGCTAGTATAAAGGCCGGCGTATTAATTAATGCTCGCCCTATTGATACTCTCTGCTGCTGACCTCCCGAAAGCTCGCTCGGTAAATGCGTCTTGCGTTCCCTTAATCCTATCGTTTCTAAAATCTTCTCCAGCCTTTCACTTTCAACCTGCTGATTGTCCAATAAACACGGTAACGTTATATTTTCTTCTGCTGTTAACGTCGGAATAAGATTGTAAAATTGATATATTATACCAATATTCCGCCGACGAAATATCGCTCGCTTACTTTCATTAAGTGCGTAAATATCGTGTCCATCTACAAAAACTTTACCACTTGTCGGTATATCAATCCCGCCAATCAAATTCATAAGTGTAGACTTCCCAGATCCGGATGCCCCAATAATAGCAACAAACTCGCCTTTTTCCACCTCAAAACTAACATTGTCCAGTGCCTTTACTTCCGCGGCACCTTTACCATAGATTTTGCTAAGCTTTTCTATTTTCAAAACAGTCATTTATATTTCCTCCGTTTTTTATTTATTTGTAGGACATTAGTATAACAAATAAATGTGACTGCTTAGTGACTATGCCAAAAAATAAAGTGACCATTTAGTCACTTTTCTCCTTAAATAATTTTATTGTAAATATCGCCCCTCTACCATTTCCCCCTAAATCCACATCTATATCTCCATCTTGGGATCGAATAATAGAAAGAGCCAACGGTAAACCAACACCATACCCGTTTTCATTTCTCGAATTTTCAAACCTGGTAAACAACTTTTTATAATCCTCTTTCTTTATTCCTTCTCCACTGTCCTCTATACTTATATAACTATATATCGGATTCTCTCCACTATTCACCTTTATAGCCGTGTTTTCCTTAGAATATTCTACCGCATTCTTTATGATGTTGGTTAATGCTTCGGCCGTCCACTTCTTGTCACAATTTATTAATATGTCGTTTTCTAATATCACCCTTTGATTTTTTATATCCAATAATATCTCTAAAGATTTGACCGATATATCCAAAAGTTCTCGGACCGATGTCTCTTTCTTAAAAAATTCAACTCTCTTATTGTCCAATTTCGCCATCTTCAATAACGTTGCTGTTAACCACTCCATTTGATTAAGACTGCTCCTTATCCCTAATAAAAATTCCGCCTGCTTCTCTCTTGGAGCATCTTCTATTAAATCCATCATTATATTCATAGATGTTATCGGCGTTTTTAATTGGTGTGATATGTTTTCTATATATTCGCTCATAGCCTTATATTCTAAGACTGCAGCATCAAGCTGCCCATTTTTTATATTTATAAAATTGTATATGTCATTTTTTAATATACTTAAACTGCCTTCTTCGTTATCTCGGAAATCTATCGTTTCTCCGTTTATAGCTTTTCTTATATTATTGGATAGTTTTGTGATCTCTCTTTTTCTAATTAGCACGATACCATACTCCTCTGGCCATTTCAATGTTTATAGCATTACCTAATTTTTTTCAAAATCTTATCTCTATTTTTCTAATTAGCTCGATATCCAATTCCTCGGACTGTTTCAATGTTTATAGCATCACCTAATTTTTTGCGTAACCTCTTTATATATACTGTTAAGGTGTTATCCTCTACAAAACTTCCTGCATAATCCCAAATTTGCTCCAAAATCTGAGTTCTCGTCAGTAGCTTACCTTTATGGCTAGCCAAAATCAATAGCAACCGATATTCTAAAGCTGTCAATTCGGCCATACTTTCATGTACAAAAACCTTTCCGCTTTCAGTATTAATTTTTACATCTCCTATAGTTATACTCGAATTATTTGCATTTTCTGAAAATCTTCTCTTTATTCTAGCCAACAATTCTCGGATCCGAAAAGGTTTCGTCACATAATCTGCAGCACCGATTTCAAAAGCGCTTACAATTTTTTGCTCGTCATCCACTGCTGTTAAAAATATTATCGGTACGTTGACTAACTTTTTCGCTATGTCAAATCCGGTTCCATCTGGTAAGCATAAATCTAGAATCGCTAAGTCAAAATGATTGCTCTTTATTATTTCTAAACTTGTCTTCACATCCTTGCTGTGTCTCACAGAATAGCCTTCTCTTTCTAAAGCATAGGTTAGTCCGCTTACTATCATTGTATCATCCTCTATAAATAGTATAGACTTCATATAATGTTCACCTCTTTTTATTTTTTCTTAGTATTTAGTATGTATCTATATATTAATATACGTATCTATTTAATGTCGCTAATTTTGGCTTCAGTATAGCATAAATTAGGTCAAATTTTAAATTTGTAATCAAAATTTAATGCTATAGTTAGATTGGTGTCCCTGAAACTCTGAGCCAGCAATGTGAATTGAGCATTACCTAATTTATACAACTCACATGAGTAACTACAACTAGAAGTCACGCTTTCTCCCTCCCTACCCCCATACATGGGAACTTAAGAATCTTAACTAGAATAAAAAAAGCTCTTATCCTACCCTATAAAGAGTAGAATAAAAGCTATTCACAAAGATTGCCTTCGGCTCAATCACAAAGACTACCTTTGGAGCAATCTTCATTCAGCTTGCGCTGATATTACATTTTAAAGAAGTTCTTAATACGACTAAATATTCCTAGCAATCCTGTACTGCTTTCACTTATCTGGATCTCATCGTTCTTAATCCTTATTAGTGCCTCGCTTACTAGTTCTTGTTCCTCGCTACTAAGTTCGCTTTCATTTACTAGTATGATATCCATTTCATTCATGTTTATCAATCTATTTACGTTCGCATCCGATAATAGAAGCTTAGCATCGATAGTTAGAGTTTCTAGGCTCATAAATCTTTCGATTCCGTTTAATGACTCTAAATATGGCGTATTTCCTATATTCAAGTTCATTATTCCATATGCTATATAGCTTGGTACTATTTCGTTACTATTTAATGGACTCGGATTAATATTGCCGTTCTCTTCCAGACCTATATGAGTGCCAGATAAATCTAATATTTCTAACATAGGAGTATTCGAGATGCCACGAGCGCCTGATGATTCTGGCCAATAAATAGTGGTAATCGGATTATTCTTAATATTGAATTTAGGGATTTCACCTGTTGTAAATAAACTAGTATATGCTCTTAAATCCAACACTTGGATTCTATTATCTGCAATATCCAAATTGGTTATTGTATCTGCGACACTATCGAATTCGGATATATCAGTAAGTGCGTTAAAGGAAAGGTCTAGTTCCTTTATACCGTAAAATAGAGGTACTCTTTCTGATCCAGTTGTTATTGTATTAGTATCGTCACTTATAATCATGTTCAAGCCAGCAAGATCTTTAATACCAAATCCGGATAACTTAAGCTTATATCCTTTACCTTTGAATTGTTCTCTTATGATATCGGCGTTTATGTCATAATTGTTATTTACGTGCTCTTCTGGATTAGGCCCTAAATAATTTCTAAATAAAGCATCGAACAATTCGCCTAATGTCATATCTAATATATCATCGCCCGGAGCAAAATTTCCTTCTGGGTTGCCAGGTTTTTCGGCTACGTCTACTCTTATGCTAAATGTACTAGAATTTAAGGCTTTGTCTTTGACAGTATAAGTTATTAAATATACACCTGCTGCTTTAGTTACGGTATTAGCTGCACCAGTATATTTTTCAGCATTTTTAGTAATGACAATTGTTGGATTCGGATTTGGATTCGGCCATCCACCGCTTGGCGTTGGATCCGAGAAAGTTACGTCAATGTCAAGCTTATCACCAACATGCTTAGAGATCTCTACATGACCATTATTTTCGGTCAACATTCCATTGTAATATATATTTGGAGCTGTAGTATCGTTAAGGGCTACTTGCATGATAACTTCAAAATAAGTTACATTGCCTGCTTTATCCGTTGCTTTGTAAACTAAACTATAACCTCCTATAGAATTTATAAACGTATCCTCATTTTTTCTAGTCGATAAATATTTATTTGCTTTTAATGTAGAGTCCCAAACGTAAGCATTTATTCTTACAAATTCTACATCTACTTCGCCGTCTACATTGTCCATAGCTATTAGTGTAAAGTTTGGATCGCTGTAAAGGTCTCTCTTTAATGTCAGTTTATTTGTTGGTGGATAATATCCGTTTATCGCTTTAGGCGGATAAACCATATCCGGCTTAGTTGTCGTCCATACATAATCAGTAGATAAGTGCTTATCTCCTGTGTTCGCATCGAATAAGATAATAACCGGAGCTGCGTTATCTGAAACAGTATTTCCAGATACTACGGTAACAGTTATTTCTAACTCGACACCAGGATTATTGGCCTTATCTGAGTTCGTATAATAAGTTACAACATAAGTTCCTACAGAATCTGTTATATCCTCCAAGTCTCCGTTATAAGCTTCTCCGTTTTTCGTAATTTCAGTATATACTTTCACTTCGCCGTCACAATTATCTATAGCAGTTATTTCTGGCAACTTAAAGTTGCTTCTTACAACTGTTTCAAATGTGGTCTCACCCGTATATTGTAACACTGGCGACTGATCATCATTTACTTGGATTGTAATCGTTCTTTCTGTATCATTACCATCGGTGTCTTCCGCCGAATAAGTAATTGTATATAAGCCGAGATTATTCGGAATATCTGCTAACGCACCTACATAAGTTGTGGTTCGGCCGTTATATTCTCTTGTAACAGAAACATTTACTGGCGCATGACCATCCTCTTTATCGCTTGCTGCAACTGACGTTGGAAGCTGTATTTCCCCTTTGTAGTTAATAGTCTGCGAAGTCGAAATATTACTAGGTACAAACGTAATTACAGGTTCTTCGCCATTGCCACCTGGGCCTGGATCTGGGCCTGGACCAGGATCTGTTGTGTCGTCGGTCACATTTAAAATAATTGTATAATTAGCAGGTTTTGCCGGTGAAAGCCATTTAAACCAATCATAAATTTCTAATGCTACAATGATTTTGTCTCCTTTTACGGATCCGGCTACTACTTCTTTGATCTTTTCTACGGCCGGAGTTGTGTTGGCTGTATTCATAGTCTCGCCAGCTGTTACCGTTAAGTCCGTTAAAGCACTAACTTCTGTTCCATTTTTAGTTATGCTATATTTTGCAAATCTTAGCGCCCCATCTTCAATTGTTAGTATCGGATTATACATTGATACTGTCGCCGGATCTATTTTAACCTCTTTATTATCGCCAACAGCTAATGCTTCTGTTCCGTAAACTACATTCGGATCAATAAACTCTTGTGTGTATAACATAACGTCCATTGTTGTTACATTACCCACTGTGTCTGTTGCGGTCATGTTTACTGCGTAATTACCGCCTTTTTTCATACAAACCATAATATCGTCAAACTTTTTGCCATTAATTGTAACTGTATAATCTACCTTTACATTGCCATCTACATTGTCTACCGCAGTAAATGTTGGCGTAAATGTATTTCCAATGTTAAATGTCGCTGTTTTTGCTGCTGTATTGGTAGATACAAAATTAAATGGTGCTGGCTTATTATCGGCTCCTGTGAAAATATTCTCACCTTTAAAAGTGATTACTGGGCCAGTGCCGTCTACATGTAATGTAGCATTGATCGTCGCAGTATTTGACCCATCATCAGCCGTGTAAGTGATAACATAAGTTGCGTCTTCTGCAGAAGTAATACCGGCCACACCAGCAGCGAACGCTTCTCCATTTTTAGTTACGGTTGTTGTTAAACCAGTGAACGGTTGGCCACCATCTGTTGCTGTAGCCGTCAATGTCGGTACAGCAGCACCTTTTTTAATCTTTAACGAGAAGTCTTTAGTGTAATCTGTGCTTCCATCACTTACTATTATCACCGGCGTAGTAGTGTCTACTCCTGCAGCTACGATTTCCAAATCAATTGTAAATGTTTGATCAGGTGTAACATTATAGGCCTTAGTTATAAACTTGATAGTAAATTTATCGCCTACAGCCGCTGTTGTGCCGATAGCATCTGAAATATTTTTGATTGGTGCTGTTAAATCCGTAGTTTTATGAACTGTCGCTGGCACTATGTTTGCGCCACCAACTTTGTCTACCGAATAAGTTATCTGCTGTAATGAATCTTCGATGATTTCGATAACTGGTGCATACGGATTGCCTACATTAATTCTATCGGTTATCGCATTTGTGGTCTCATTATAGCTTACTCCATTATAAACGAATTCGACTGGTACATACTCTTTTACTACGATTTTAACGGACATTTCTGTTTTGTTGCCAGCTTTGTCTGTAGCCGTCATTATCACAAAATAATTGCCTTTTTGCTTTGTAATCTCTTCCAAGTTTGTCATAGTAACTGGATCTCCAGTTATTGAGTTGGCTTTAACTTCCCAAGTAAATGCAAGATCTGTACCGGTGGAAATATTATCTGTTGCTCCAGCTGAAATGGTTATCATATCACCTTTAGTCATGTTGTTAGCCATATCAAAATGTTCATTACCGTCTTTGCCAGTACTAACAAAAGTTTGTGGCTCACCTGGTGTTGGAGTAGCATTGTAATTATATCCAGAGAAAGATAACGTTATAACTGGTTTTTCATTATCTGCTACAGGTGGAGCTTCCAGTACAATAACTTTTACAACAACTGGTTCTGCTTTATTACCCGCAGCGTCTCTAGCAGTATAATTTATTTTGTAAGTACCTGCTACACTAGTATTAATAGCGTTCACAACTTGACCAGCCGGATTTACAATAGTAGTCGTCACAGCTAAATTTTGGTCTTTATTATCCGTTACGGTTGGTTCAGCCGGCATAGTAAAGGCCGCACCATAAGCTACCGTATGCTCTAGAGTAGTTGGTGGCGTAATTACCGGTGCCTCCGTGTCTAGTTCAGCAACAACATTAACCGTTAAGTCAAACTGTGCGATATCTCCTCTGTTCGGACGATCATAACCTTGCCATTGTGTTGCTACATAAGTCAAAGTATGTGTACCTTCTATAGCGCCGAGCTTAGCTACTTCAGCTTTTAATTCTGCATCAGTGTAAGTTTTACCAGTTGAATTGCCAGATGCGTCTACTTTATACGGATAGAAAGTTGCTCCTAAAATTAAGTCTTTACCGTCGGCATCTTTATGCGGCAATATTTGAGTTTCTACTCCACCCACAATACTTACAATTTTCGAAGGTGCATTACCGGCCCTTAGTGAGTTATCTTGCGCTACAACATCTGGTGCAAGTGTTCCGGTTGTTTCTAGCATATGTTCCATAGTTGCAGTAGCTAAATCTTCTTGCTCCATACCGTTATAGAAATAAACAGGCTTTGCACTGTCCTGAGTAACTACTGTAAACACAAAATTGGATTTTTTAGTAGGATCAGCTTGACTAGTAGCCGTAACTGTTGTTGTATAATATCCTGGCGTGTTAAATAATTCTTCTTCTGTAACTGTTTGGGATTGATTAGCTATAGATGCTGTATAATTTACGTCAATATCCGAAGGGATATCTGCCGTGTATTCAATCTGTAAAGTATCATTTAGGATACGATATACGCTTCCGCCGGCCGCTACTGCTTTATTCGCTTTAGTATCTGTTACTGTGATAACCGGTACACCTGTTGTATCAGCTACTTCGTCTGTAACAGTAATAGTTAACGTAAACTTACCACTAGCTACTCCGTCCGTTATTGTATACACAGCTGTATATGTTCCTGGCGTATTTCCAAGGACAGCTACGTCCTTGTCTCCTAGCTTCGTACCATCCGCTTTAGTTACAAGTCTATTAAATTTAACCATCGGCGCATTATCAACTGCAATTACGTCTGGCGCAAATACTTCACCTTTTTTCAATGTTAATTCAGCGGTGTCTGGTGCTTTTGTTCCATTGTAATGAATTTCTGGTGCTACAGTATCGGTTACGGTTATAAGCACTTCGAGATTATCCGAATTTCCATAAGTATCCGCAGCATTATAAATTAGCTTATAAGTCCCCGCCAATTTCGTAATGTCATCAATTTCCCATAAAGTATTTGAGTTTAAGTATCCGCCTGGTAGTCTAATAACACTTACTGTAGGCTGTAATGGTTGAGAGAAAATATCGGTTACAGTTACAGTTGGCAAAATAAATTCATCCGCAACATCAAATTCTAATTGTGAAGTAGGGTCCAACTTAAAGTTAATATCTTTTAGAGACTCAATTACTTCTACGTTAATTACAAAAGGCGCTGATTTAAGACCTTCGGAATCTTCGGCTATATAACTAATTTTGTAAACACCGACATTGTTACGTAGTGTATCCACATCGTTAATTACTGCATTGTCGTTAGTTGTCTCTGTCATAATAACACTGATTACTACTGGCTTTGTAGCGTCATCGCCGTCCGCATCATCTTCTGCGTCGGTAACGGTAACGGACGGAATTTCAAACGGATCTCCAACATTGATAGTGTACTCTGTTTGCTCAGCTTTAATAACCGGAGGAGTATTTTGTCCTTCTGCTTGAACTGTTACGGTCACCACAATGCTATCATTTAGTGTTTCGTCAAAGGTGTCTTTAGCTGTGTAAGTAATTTTGTAAATTCCAGCAACTTTAGTGATGTCAGCTAATTGGCCGGTAAAGGTTGGGTCGCCGTCTTTAACGATTTCGCACGTAATAGCTTCGGCCGGTAAAGCGATACCCTCATCGGTAGCAGACGGTGTCAAAGTTGGTAAGGTTGCGCCAACCTTTGCATTTAACTCGAAATCAGTAGTTTGGTCAGTGGTTCCATCATTAACTTTTAATACTGGTGCTGTATTTGTACCGTCGGTTACAGTTAAGTTTTCTAAAAATACTTTTACGTTTCCATCTGCATCTTTAGCTTTGTAGTATACGGTATATGCTCCGGTGGTTCCAGCCAAAGCTTTGGTAGCAGCATCTAGAGTTGCGTTGCGTTCTATAACCGAAACTTCTGTGCCTTCTGTTTTAAGAATATCGACTGTTACGCTCACTCCATCATCTACAAGAACTTCAGGATTAAATGGCACATACTGAACAATTTCTCCTCTTTGATGATAACCAATTTTGTTCGGTGCACTATAAATAGTTTCTACTCCATCTACTGTTATACTTGGTCCAGCATCGGTTTGAAGAGGGAAAATTATTCCAAAGAAGCTTATTTCCGCATGATTATTATCCGAATCTGTTACGTCATAATTTACTTCGTAAACACCAATTTCGGTCATAGTTTTTTCGCTCTCTAAAACATATCCAGTAGACTGACCAACAACGTCTCCGTTTGTATCAGTCATAGTTCTTATCGTCTTCTCTATCAAACTACCGTCCTTTTTATCTGTAGCAGCAAAGGCATAAGTTCCTTGATTTCTGGTCGATGTAACTATTTTATCTGTTCCAGCAGAATTAAATACGTAGAATGAAGGCTCTTCTTTATCTTTTGCCAAAACTATTCTATATTCTAAGTTTTGGGTTTTATTGGCAGAATTTGTAGCGGTAAAACTTATCTTTAATACATTAGGATTCGTTCCAGCAAACTTAGTTCCATAGCCATATTTTTGCTCAGTTATCACTACTGTGGCCGTAGTGTCGTCTAACAAAGCAGCAAGAGCAGTAGGATCGGCCGGAATTTTAGCTGTTGCATCCGTAGAATTGAACACTATATCTTGTTTACTTAAAGATCCGTCTGCAAATTTCGGTGCATCGGCTACGACTGTCGCTTTAACTAATAAACCAATAGCTATTTTACTAGTGTTTGCTCCGTCATTAGCTTCTATGACTACTTCATAATTTTTCACATAAGTTTCTAATTCTGAAATTGCTGTTATCAAAGCTGTAACTTTTTCTGCTAATGTCGCACCATCTACAGGCGTTGTTACATCCGGATCTGCACTAGTCATACCAGGCTTAACAATCTTGATGCTAGGAACGATATTTTGGTTTACGTCATCAGTAAGCTTTAAGTTAAGAGCCAGCGAGTCACCTTGTGTAATTTCTAATTTGTGAGTAGCATTTGGAGTAGTATCGTTCGCTGTAATTACGTCTTTACCATCTAGCACTAAAGTTAATGTCGGACGCACGGTATCCGGCGCAGCCGCAACGTTAACGGCTAAAGTAATAGTCGAAGCATTTTTAGCGCTATCTGTAGCTTTAATTACTAATTCAGTAGCCGAACCTACGGCTAAAGCATTTAGTTTAGCTTTTAGATCAGTGATTTTTTCTGGAATCGTAGCACCTACAATTTCTGTTCCATCTAAAGTTATAGCCGGTAAGATAGTTTCTGATGAATTGTCAGTTACGGCCAAAGTTAATTCTGGAGATTGACCCACGATCATGTTGATAGTACCTGTCTTGGACGAAGTATTTTTATCAGCGATAAAAGTTTCAGTCCCAGCTGTAAAGGTTACGGTTGGCACTTCTGCATCTGTAGATGTACCATCGGTTACGTCTAGCGTAATGGTGTAATTCGCAGGTTTGGACGGAGATAGCCATTTAAACCAGTCATAAATTTCGAGTGCTATAACAATTTTGTCGCCTTTTACGGATCCAGCTACAACTTCTTTAATCTTTTCTATGGCCGGAGTTGTCTCAGCAGTATTCTTAGTTGTGTCGGAGCTTACTGTTAAATCTGTTAAAGCTACAACTTCTGTATCATTTTTAGTTATGCTATATTTTGCAAATCGGAGCGATCCATCTTCGATTATTAATGTCGGAGCATAAGTTGATACTGTTGCTGGATCAACGGTTAATTCTTTATTTTCGCCAATAACTAAAGCGTCTGCTCCATACATTACGTTCGGATCAGCAAACTCTTGAGTATAAAGCATAACTTCCATTGTTGTTACATTACCCACTTCGTCTGTTGCGGTCATGGATACGGTATAGTTGCCACTTTTTACCATAGAAATCATAATATCATCAGACGTGTTGCTACCATTCTTAACTGTATAATCTACTTTGACAGTGCCATCTATGTTATCGACAGCAGCAAATGTTGGAGTAAATGTATCACCAATGTTAAATGTCGCTGATTTATTTGCTGCTGTATTAGTAGATACAAATTCAAATGATGTCGGCTTATTATCGGCTCCTGTGAAAATATTCTCACCTGTAAATGTGATTACTGGACCAGTACCGTCTACTTCTAATGTAGCAATTAAAGTTTTGGTATTAGTTCCATCGTTAGCGGTGTAAGTGATCACGTACGTAGCCTCTTCTGTCGAAGTTATACCGGCCACACCCGCAGCAAAATCTTCTCCATTTTTAGTTACGGTTGTTGTTATAGCAGTAAACGGTTGGCCGTTATCTGTCGCCGTAGCTGTTAATGTTGGTACGGTAGCACCTTGCTTAATCTTTAAAGTGAAATCTTGATCGTGATCTGTCGTGCCGTCATTTACGTTTATAACCGGAGTAGTAGTGTCTACACCAGCTGCTACGACATCTAAATTCACATTAAAAGTTTGGTTAGATACGTTATAGGCCTCTGTTACGAACTTTATAATAAACTTGTCGCCTGCAACCGTTGCTGTGCCAATAGCATCGGAAATCACTTTTATTGGGTCTGTTAAATCTGTACTCTTATGAACTGTCGCTGATACTATTTCGGAGCCACCAACTTTGGTTGCCGAATAAGTTACTTGTCTGAATGAATCTTCGATTAATTCGATAGCTGGTGCATAGGCCACACCTGCATTAAGTTTGTCGGTTATCTCTTCTGTGGTTCCATTATAACTTGTTCCATTATAAACCAATTCTACAGGTTCATACTCTTTTACTACGATTTTAACGGACATTTCTGTTTTATTACCAGCTTTGTCGGTAGCTATCATTTTTACCCAATAATTTCCTTTGTCCTTTGTGATATCCGCTAAATTTTCTAAAGTAACCAGATCTCCATCTATTGTGTTGGCTCTGACTTCCAAATTAAATACCAGATCTGCGCCACTGGAAATATTATCTTTTGCTGTAGCAGAAATCGTGATTACATCGCCCTTAGTCATGTTATCAGTCATAGAGACTTCTTCCAGACCGTCTTTACCAGTACTAACAAAAGTTTGTGGCTCGCCTGCTGTTGGAGTAGCATTGTAAGTATAACCGGAGAAAGATAACGTTATAACTGGTTTTTCTGTATCAGCTACAACTGTACCTACTACGTTCACAGTAACGGTTTTAGGATCTGCAGCATTACCAGATTTATCCACAGCGTTGTAAGTAATTGTGTATACCCCAGCCAAATTTGTGTTAATAGCTTCTATTACATGGCCATCTTGATCGGTAATTGTTGTTACAACCGAAACATTTGTATCTAAGTTATCCGCTACGGTTGGCGCTGGTGGCATTTCAAATGGATCGCCTACGTTTACAGTGTACGAAGGTTTTACAGGGTCGGCTATAACCGGTTTTTCTGTATCCGGAACAATTTCTTCTATTACGTTAACTTTTAAAGTAGCGTTAAACCTCCCTGAAGTTCCTACCTGCCAATCTTCTAATGAGAAAGCTAAAGCATGCATGCCAAGTTGAGAGCCTATGCCATTTAATAAATTTTTGAATCCATTGTCCTTAGCATTTACTGCTGTAGGAGCTGAAGTTGTACTGTCTGGGTAAGTTATGGTTACAGTAGATTTTCCAGGATTCAATGCATTGTCTGTTATCACAATATCGTCCGCATTAAAGCCTTCACTTTGTAGTATTTCTACTTCTACTTCAGATTCATGTGCTATTTGTTCACCTTTGTATGTTAATACTGGCATAGATTTATCCTGTACCCAAACTTTAATAAATCGAGTTGTTGTAGCACCTTCACCTGCATTGGCCGCTGGATCTGTAGCTTGAACAGTTAAAGTATAATAACCTGGTATGTTTAAAAAGGTGTTTTCGTCGTAAGTAGCATTATTATCATGAATACATGCGGTAATTTTTGCTTCTAGTGGTGTTGCGCCGTCATGAGTAGTCGCTGAAATTTGAACTGTCTGTTTAAATTCGTCTAATGTAGAATTATACGGTATAGTGTGTTGATAGCTATCATCTCGTTCTACACCACCCTTATCCAAAACAGTTATTATCGGTGCGTCCGCAACTACTTCTGGTGTACCATCTACAATTTCTATTTGAATAAGCAATGTTCTCCAATTTGTAACGTCATTAGCCGAGTAAATAACAGTAAATTCAGTATAATCAGCATAGTGAGAATTAGTCGCATGGTCAGCAAATAGCTCTTTCAAGTGTGGTATATCTGAAATATCAACATTTTTTAAAGCTGTTATTCCTTGTTCTTTTGCGTCGGCACTACTCGTAACATAAGCTGGATAAATATCGAATCTACCTATTGGGGATGCTGTATTTTCATCTCTTATTTCGATAATTGGTGCATAAACCGAACCTCTAATTATAGCATCAGCACCTTTGAATTCGATAAGTTGATCTGGTGTCGTTGCTTCACCATTGTAATAAATAACAGGAGGCTTACTATCAGTAACTTTTACTTCGATCTCATAAGTTCCGGATGTGCCCGAAGCTGCCGTTGCAGAATAAATTATCGTGTAAGTTCCGGCAAGATTAGTAATGGCATTATC
>MDSO01000071.1_pt1 | contig 17365 bp, 12 predicted proteins | sample 1005691 | NCBI WGS metagenome assembly MDSO01 (sample SAMN05526595, study PRJNA338239) | gut metagenome | isolation source: stomach gut content | host: Acanthurus sohal | place: Saudi Arabia: Red Sea | collected 2011-04 | reverse complement strand
ACAGTATTTAGGCTAAGTATAAAATTTGCTAACATAAAAGTAACCTCCTAAAGTTTAATTGAGTTGAATAGAAAAGCCTCCTAAAAAAAGGAGGTCTTAGTTGATTTTGTTCCGTAACCTCCTAAAGTTTAGTTGAGTTAATATAGAAAAGCTTCCTAAAAGAAAGGAGGTTTTAATTGATTTTGTTCCATATAGAATTGTTAGATATGAAATCAAATTTTGGTTTATAATCCGAGATATTGTAGTCTGCACCGTTATGACTTTTCTCAAAACTTTGAGCAATTTCCCATAAATTATCTCTATATTTTTCAAATACATCTCGCTTAGTTTCGGCTATGTTGAATTCTTCTAATCTATCCGTAAAAGTATTAAACATCATTGATTCAGGATGATCGTCATTGAAATTACATAAAATTTTGTAATCATCATTTATTAATCCAAATGTTGGTGCACCAGCCATGTGTGATTTGCTCGGACCGACAAATCTTAATGGGATAGGTTTTAAACGCTTGGACGTTATGCCTTGAAAATGTTCCAACAAATTTTCTCCATCTATTGGTCTATTATCGGGCATTATAATTTCATTGTGAGCAAAAAAAGTTGGAAGAAAATCTAGAGTACTCGCCAAAAAAGAATATGTAGAACCAGGCTCAACATACGCTGGCCACTTTATACAGGCCGGAACGTTTATGCCACCATTGAAAAGACTTCTCTTACGTCCTCTAAGGCCTTTTGTGCTACCTGCACCTCGTCCATTTTTAGATATACCTTCACCTTCTGGGCCATTATCGCTACAAAACCATATACAAGTATTTTCTTCTATTCCAAGGGCTTTGATTTTAGAATTTAATCTTCCGACTTGTTCATCCATAGCTGTGATACATCCAAAATAATGTTGCATAACTTCGGGATAATCCGAATATAACGAACGGTGTTCTGGCGAAGCAATAACCGGCTCATGTGGTGCATGAAACCAAATTATTGCCAAAAAGGGATTGTTATTTGCTACATTTTTTTCTATAAAAGGTATAGCACGATCCATAATTACTTTCGAATCATCTCCTTCTAAATTTTTGGTTTCATAATTTTCTTCACTTAACCAATATTTACTAGTAAAATGTTGATTTTCCATGGGATTGTACAAAGGAACCGCAACTTCTGTAGAAAAACATTCGTCTATATAATGCTCCCATGGTGGACTATACAATGTAGCATTTTTTGAGCCACCTCGTCTGCCATCCGAAATTGTTTTAGATAAAGTACCTAGATGCCATTTGCCAAAATGACCTGTAGTATATCCTTGCTGTTTTAACATTTGTGGTATTGTAATTTCTTCTTTTGGTAATGATCCAGCGTTGGCTGTTGTTACTGTGAATCGATAATGATGTCGGCCGGTTAAGCAGGTTCCTCTCGTTGGTGAACACACCGGTGCTCCGGAATAAAAATGTTCAAATACTGCACCTTCTTTTGATAGCCTATCTAAATATGGCGTATGTATAATTTCGTTTCCATTAAAACCAACATCTCCGTAGCCTAAATCATCACACATTATTAAAATATAATTTTGCTGTTTCATGGACAATATCCTTCCTTAAATTATTCTTAATTACGTTATTCATGATTATACAACATAATGAAAAATGATTCAATAGACATGTTATTAAATATAAAAAAATTATCAACTTATTTAAATTTTTTAGAAAAATGCATTATAAACTTGGGATATTTCGACGTATAAACAATGCATATAGGTTTAAATATAGCATATAATTTGAATCTTATAAGGTTTAAATTATCTCGTACTCTTAATATATAGATAATTTTAGAATAAAAAAATATAAATTGACTTTATATTTTAATCATTATATAATACGATTGAAGTAAGGATAATTTATATAGAAATTAATTAATGGAGGTATTTTGTTTATGAATAAAAAATTTAAATATTTGGTTTTAACAGCAATGGTCATGAGTATTTTGACAGCTTGCGGTGGAGAAACGGCCGAGGTCGAAGACACAAAAATAGAAAATGTAGAACAACAAGAAACTACTCAATCCGATAATAATACGGAAATCGCTCAAAAGGATGTAGAAACCTCTCAACCGGTTCCAGAACCAGAACCGGAGCCTGTCCGTGATCTTGGTGGATTAGAAATAATTCAGGCTGAATGGAGCGATACGGTAGAGCCAGAAGTTAAAAGAAGTTCTCAAGAAGAGGCTCTATGGGAATATCGTAACGAAATGATGGATACACATAATTTTACATACGCACAAAAAGCTTTAGGAACTTATAGCACTTTATTAGAATTGTTATCCACTTCTAGTTTAGCAGACGATCCAGCGGCGCAAGTTTTTAGGATCCATGCTAACTTCATTTTAGCAGCTAGAGATAGTGGTCTATTATATGATCTTGCGACATTAGATTCTATTGACCTAGAAGATTCAAAGTGGAGCAGTTCATTAATCGATACGATGACGGTTGGAGATAGCGTTTACGGAGTAACTAAATTTGGCCGACCAGGGCGTGTAATATTTTTCAATAAGCGATTATTTGAAGAAGCAGGTTTAGATCCGGATTTATTATATGACTTACAAGCATCTGGCGAGTGGACATGGGATAAATTTATAGAGTTATCTGAGCTATTAACGAAAGACACAGATAACGATGGAGTAAACGATATTTATGCTATAAACAGTCATTATGGAAATTTTGGTAGTGCAGCTGTATTTTCAAATGGTGGGACATTCATGGATATAGATGAGAACGGAAATTATTTTTATGATTTAAAATCCCCGGAAAGCATGGAAGCACTTGAATGGGCATCTAATTTTTGGAAAACTGATTTAGATCTAATTCCTGAACACTGGGACGGACATAAACAATTATTTTATAGCGGAAAAATAGCTATGTACTTAGGTAGTGAATGGGAATGTACTACTTTAGGAGTAGATCAGATGACTGATGATTGGGGAATGGTAGCATTTCCAAAAGGGCCACAAGCAGATCAATACATGGCCATATATACAGACGACGCTTATATTATTCCAGCCAGTTATTCGAAAGAAGAAGCGGAGGATATAGCGTTTGCATTGGACATTTGGACTAACGAAGCTCCAGAATACGATTATGAAGAAGCATGGATGACAGCACTTTATCCGTTATACAGAGACTCTCGTGCTGTAGACGAAACTATGGTTCTTTTGAGAACGCCAGGGATAGGTCAAGTAGATCATTCAGCATCTATTGCAGGAAATATTAAAAAGAATTTAGTTGTAGACCAGATAGGATGGGGTCACATGACACCAAATGAATCTGTAGAAAATCAAGAACCTCTATGGCAATCCGAACTAGATAAATTAAATGCAAAATAATTAGATAATAAATTAGTATTTGATCCGACTGACTGTACTCTCGAGTGCAGTCTTTTTTTTGTCTTATAAGGTTTAAAATATTTTGTACTCTTAAATATGTAGATAAGTTTAGAATAAAAAAATGTAAATTGACTTCATATTTTAATTACTTTATAATACGATTAAAATAAGGATAATTTGTGATGAGTTGCCAAAATGGTCACAGCAGATCAATACATGGCCATATATACAGACGATGCCTATGTTATTCCGGCCTAGTTATTTAAAAGAAGAAGCAGAGGATATAGCGTTTGTATTGGACATATGAACTAATTTTAAATACAAAGGATGCGTAAAATATGGCACAGACTATTAATAGTATACTGAAATATCCAGAAATTAACGATCATGAACTTCAAATTTCTATTAATCATGCAACAAATATAATCAAAAGGAATTTGCCAGACTTTACGGAGCATTTTCAAAGCAATACATCTAGCAATAATTTTTTTTAATAGGTATCTCATCAAGATTGGACAACCGGTTTTTTCACGGGAGAACTATGGCTTTCTTACGAACTAACAGGGGATAAAGAGTTTAGAGAAGTGGCCGAAGTTCATGTAGATAGCTTTTTAAATCGTATAGTTAATAAAATAAGGATCTATAATCATGATATGGGATTCCTATATAGTTTATCATGCGTTTCTGCCTTTAAATTAACGGGAAATGAAAATGCAAAGAAAGCAGCGTTATTGGCGGCGGATTATCTAGTTAGTAGATTTCAGACAAATGGTGACTTCATTCAAGCATGAGGTGAACTGGACAATCCGGGCGAATACAGATTGATTATAGACTGCTTATTGAATTTACCGCTACTGTATTGGGCGACAGAAACAACAGGGAATGAAAATTATAAAGACATTGCTCAGCGCCACATAAGAACGGCCATGCAATGCATAATACGGGAAGATAATTCGACGTATCACACTTATTATTTTGATAATTAATAAAATATAATTCATTTTTGAATAAGAAAAGAGGACTAAAATATGAAAAATCGATTAACATTGTGAAGAGTATCTCTTATTATATCTATGTCATTGATAGCATTAGTAGGTTTAAGCTCAAGTGCTATTTCAAATCCAATTTATTATAACGAAAAAACCGTAGCCGAAGCAATTGAAGCGGTGGCTCCGGTCTACGACGCAGCGATAGCAAAAGCAAACGGCGAATAAAATATTTCCCCTTGAAAAATAAAGTTATAACTAACTTGTAGAAAACCACTCTTTTAGGTTTGAAAAATTTAGAATGCTACAATAGCAAAAGCAAATAGCGAATAAAAAGTGTAGACTCCCTTGACTTTAAGGGAGTTTTCTTATATTTTGAAATAAAAATTCTAGTATAATGGAGGTTGTTATGGATAATTTATTACCTGCATGGGGACCGTACTCAAAAAAATACATGGGTGTTTCGAACATAATAGCGGATGGACGAGGAATAAGATTTGATACAGTGGTGCATCCGACAATAGTGAATAGCTCTATACCCGTACCAAATGTAACTTTTCCTTCTGGATATCATCCATGGGAAGCGTCGGCAGATTTAACATATTTTTGCTATCGTTATGATTTAATTTGGAAAGACGAACTTTATGCTGACGTATCCTTTTCGGCTATAAATGACGAAACTATGTTAATACGAATTGAATTTGTCAACAATACTAAATTACCTCGAAACTGCATGTTAAATTATTTTCATGCTATCGAGTATCCATTTAAAACTTTTACAGATATAGAAATCGCAGATAACAGTATATTTATTCATTGCCTAGATTATGAATACTTTAGCCAAACAGAAAAGAGGCCGTGGGATAATTTACAACCGGATGGTAGAAAAAAGGGTGAGTTTTTAGATCCTAATTTTGTACGCAACCAAGGATTAGGCGATAGAGTACCAAAAAAAGAAGGCCTTATATTTAAAAAATTCGGTGAAGGGCTAGAAGATAAGGTTGGTTACTCTATAATAGTAGAAAATAATATTGCGGATGCTTATTTAGTTTTTGGTTATAGAACCTGTACCCAAGACGATGCATCCTTTAAATTGTCTATAGCTAACTATTATGAAATAGTGAATTTCTCTGCTTCATCCGAATTGATAACGGCCAGCATAAAAGTTGGTGATATAGAAAGAGGAAAGGTCAATATAGATTTACTAGCTCTAGCAAAAGGCGGTATAGAATTTAACTTTATTGTTATAACTCAGAATCCGCAAGCTGTTCAACTGACTAAGGGAGTTTATAATTTTGTACCAGAAACAACTATAGATGAAAATAAGCAATTTAAGTTTATATATGATGGCATACCGACCCAATTTTATTTTAAATGCATATCCAATAAAGTTAGGCGCAGAAGATTGAATACAGGGACGCTAGAAGATTGTACCATTAGTCGATTATCAAATTCGGATCCATCTTTTGATAATGTACTAGCTACATTCACGGATTCATTTAAACAAAAGAAAAGCGACTTAGGATTCTATGAAAATATCCTAGTTCACTCAATATTCATTCCGGAAAATAGTAGGCATGTCGAATATGCTATAGTTAGCAATCAGGAAATTTTATTTGATTCTACAACATATTTTTTAGAAAAGTTAGAACAAATTTATTTGAAGGCCAGAGATAAATATCAACCAATTAATTATAAAAGAGAAGGTTCTAAATATGTTTTAAGTAATGAAATACTGCAGTCTACAACGTTAACCAATATAGTATATCCGATTTATAAGTATGGAGAATATGTTAAACACTTTACGCCTGGAAAGCGTTGGGACTGTTTGTATACTTGGGATTCTGGCTTCGTAGGATTGGGCCTATTAGAGTACGATCCAAAGTTAGCAGAGTACACTTTGGATATGTATTTAAGCGATGTACCAGATTATGCATTTTTGATGCATGGTACTCCGGTTCCGGTACAAATTTATTTGCTATTAGAATTGATGCAACGCACTCAAAATTTTGAATATTATAAAAAATATTATCATAAAGCAAAGCGTTTTTATAACTTTTTAGCAGGTAAATCGGAAGGATCGACTACGGCCAAGTTTAAAAGTGGGATGACTACTACATTTGATTATTTTTATAATGCTAGTGGAATGGATGATTTGCCGGCCCAAGTATACACGCATAATAATAAATTAGCCCAAAAAATGGCCGCCGTAGTTTCTACATCACAAGTTATTCGAAGTGCGAAAATTTTACGAATGATGGCCGAACGAATGGATTTAACAGAGGACGTATTAATTTATAACATCGATATAGAAAATTTCACAGACGCTCTACAAAACTATAGCTGGGACGTTGAGGCCGGATATTTTAGTTACGTATATCATGATGAAAACGGTAATCCATTAGGATTTTTAAAGACAGAAAAAGGCGAAAATTTTAATAAGAGTGTGGATGGAATTTATCCGATTATTGCCGGTGCATGTACAGAAGAACAAAAAAATATTATATTAGAAAGATTGAAATCACCAGAGCGTTTATTTTCACATGTAGGTATAAGTTCTGTAGATTTATCCGCAAGTTATTTTGATCCAAATGGATATTGGAACGGATCAGTATGGTTTCCGCATCAATGGTTTATCTACAAAACAATGCTAGATATAGGAGAAACGGATTTTGCGTACAAAATAGCGAATACCGCATTAGAATCGTGGAAAAAGGAAGTGGATGATTCGTATTACACTTTTGAGTTATTAAACATAGCAACGGGCCGTGGTGGATGGTTCCACAACTTTGGTGGATTATCGACACCGATAAACATTTGGGCTAATATTTACTACAAGGCCGGAACGGTAACGACCGGATTTGAGACATGGATAGAAGAAGCAAAATTTAGCGAAGATTTCACACAATGTAGCATAACGATTAAGAAAACTAATATAAGAACAGACAGTGCTGTAATAATTTCGATGGCAGAAGATATTCATCGAGCAATAGTAAAATGTTCTATCAAAAATATAGCATTCACACAAAGAATTAGAGGGACGTTTGAATTTATAATACCATCCGGAACAAAAGAAGTAGTAATACAAATAGATTAGGGGCATAGCCGGGAACTTAAAAATCTTTTGGCGAAGTTGACGGAGGGATAAAGCGTGCCTTCTAGTGGTAGTTACTCATCTAAGTTGATTTACCTTGAAGTAATAAAAATTTTCAAGAACCTTTCCATTTTCCGTTTAGTTGATACCCCCAACCTCTCAGTCAGCTTCGCTGACAGCTCTCCTAAAAGGAGAGCTAGGTCGGAGAGCCTTTCACCGACCCCTCAGTCTGTTTCGCTACGTTGCGCCCCTATGTTTTCACAAAATTGCAGGACAGCAGGCTCCCACTCTGGCCCATCCTTAATATAGAAGATACGCATTTATTTTTGGCTGGGATAGGTTTACAGAATTATTGCGTTTTTTCGATGATAACACACTAATATACAAGGATCAATATCTATAGCATTTCAGTTGGTTGACAATCGGCTAACAAATATCACTTTGCAGGCACTTCACAAAATTGCGAGGAAGCGATACGCTCCTCCGACTTCACAAAATTGTGGGGAAGAGGCTTTGTAAGATAAGCTTGACAAAACAGCTATTTTAAGCTAAAATAGACCATATTTTGCAAGCTAAGGGGGAAGCGAGTAATTATGAAACCGGTTGGATTTTTATTATTTATAATAGGACTTATGTTACTGTGTTATGCTAAACGAATTATAATTGGTCGAGTAAAAATAGATGAAAAAGACAGAACAGAATTTTTAATGCTAGTTAGTGGTGCGATTTTATCAATGAGATTAGTAGGTTTAGTAATTTTAGCTGTAGGATTTTTATTCTTATTAATATAAATATATCAAAGGAGCATTTTTATGAATTATAAAATTTTTGGAGACTCTTTTCCAGCAGTAACTATTACCTTAGATAAGAACGAAGAAGTATTTACACAATCGGGCGGAATGATTTGGTTAGATGAACATATAAAAATGGAATCTAATCTTAAAGGTGGAATAGGAAAAAGTATTGGAAGAATGTTTGCAGGAGAATCGTTATTTATGGTGACTTATATATCTAAAAGAGATAACTCAGAAATAACTTTTGGAGCAAAATGTCCAGGTACTATAATTCCGGTAACTTTAAATAGGGGTTATGAAATTATAGCTCAGAAAGATGCTTTCTTATGTGCACCACCTTCTGTATCTTTAGAAGTCACATTTACAAAAAAATTAAGTTCTGGCTTTTTTGGTGGAGAAGGTTTTATCCTTCAAAGAATTTTTGGAGAAGGAATAGTATTTTTAGAAAGTGCTGGTAGTGTTATAACCAAAACTTTGCAAAATGGTGAAGTTTGTTTAGTAGATAGTGGCAATGTAGTAGCTTTTGAGAAAACAGTGTCTTATGAAATTGAGACAGTAAAAGGGGTAAAAAATATATTATTTGGTGGCGAAGGTTTATTCCTAACTAAGCTAACAGGACCAGGAAAAATATGGCTACAAACTTTAACTCTACAAAACATGGCTGCTAATCTTATACCATTTTTACCAATTAACGATCGATAAACTACAGTAATTTTATTATTATTTCAAAGTACTGTGATTACCAATATAAATATATACGGACAAATCTCGTTTGCAACTTAGAACGAGATTTTTTATAAAAATATTTTTTTAGAAGGGAAATTAATATGTTAGAAAAAATTTATGATCCATCTATAGTAGAGGATAAATTATATAAAAAATGGGAGGATAGTGGTTATTTCCATGAAGAAGTAGATAAAAATAAAAAGCCTTTTACTATTATGATGCCTCCTCCAAATATTACAGGTCAGCTTCACATGGGCCATGCTTTGGATAACACAATCCAAGATATTTTAACTAGATATAAGAGGATGCAAGGATATAATATTTTATGGATGCCCGGAACGGATCATGCGAGCATAGCGACAGAAGTCAAAATTGTGAATAAGTTAAAAGATGAGGGAATAGATAAAAACGAACTTGGCCGAGAAAAATTTTTAGAGCATGCTTGGAAATGGAAGGATGAATACGGCGGAATAATTACGCAGCAACTTAGAAAGCTCGGTACATCCTGTGATTGGCGCAGAGAACGGTTTACTATGGATGACGGTTTATCGGATGCTGTAGCCGAAGTATTTATTAATTTATACAATAAAGGCTATATTTATAAAGGTTCTAGGATTATAAACTGGTGTCCGGTTTGTCAAACCAGCATTTCTGACGCAGAAGTTATTCACGAGGAAAAAGATGGCCATTTTTATCATCTAAACTACAAAATTATAAATCCATCCGGTGATGAAAAATCAGTTCATTTTGCTACAACTAGGCCAGAAACATTGTTAGGAGATACGGCCGTGGCTGTGAATCCTGAAGATAAAAGATATGCTCACTTAGTAGGTAAAACAGTACTAGTACCTTTCGTAAATCGAGAAATTCCGATTATCGCAGACGATTATGTTGATATGGATTTTGGAACCGGTGTCGTAAAAATAACACCTTATCATGATCCGAACGATTTTGAAGTTGGACAACGTCACAATTTAAAAGAAATATGCGTTATGAACGATGACGGAACCATGAATAGCAATGCTGCTCAGTTTGAAGGTATGACCTTATCTAAGGCTAGAGAAGAGATTTTAAAGGAATTAGATAAAATGGGTCAGCTAGACAAAATAGAACCTCACGTTCACAACGTTGGGATCCATGATAGATGTAACTGTGTAATTGAGCCTATGGTTAAAGAACAATGGTTTGTTAGAATGAAAGAATTAGCCGAACCCGCAATTAAAGCTTTAGAAACTGGAGATTTAAATTTTGTACCCGAGAGATTCGGTAAAACATATTTGAGATGGTTAGAAAATATTAGAGACTGGTGCATATCTAGACAACTTTGGTGGGGCCATAGAATACCAGCATACTATTGCAAAAAATGTGGCGAAATTGTTGTTAGTAAAAATAAGCCAGAAACATGTAAATGTGGCTGTAAAGAATTTATTCAAGATGAAGATACTTTGGATACATGGTTTAGTTCTGCACTATGGCCGTTTTCTACACTAGGTTGGCCGGAGCAGACAGAAGAGCTGAAACATTTTTATCCGACTAGCGTTTTAGTAACTGGATATGACATAATCTTCTTCTGGGTTGTACGTATGGTATTTTCCGGACTTGAGCAGATGGGTGCAGTTCCGTTTAAAGATGTATTAATACATGGATTAATAAGAGATAGCCAAGGTAGGAAAATGAGTAAGTCTTTAGGAAATGGGATAGATCCATTAGATGTTATACACAAATACGGAGCCGATGCTTTAAGGTTAACACTAGTAACAGGAAATGCGCCAGGAAATGACATGCGATTTTACTTCGAAAGAGTCGAAGTGAATAGAAACTTTTTGAATAAACTTTGGAATGCTACAAGATTTATTTTGATGAATTGTGAAGATGATAGTGAAGAAGTGGATCTTAGCATAATGCCTAAAGAGTTGACTGCAACAGATAAGTGGATTCTATCTAAGGCTAACAATTTAATTAATATTGTTGATGAAAACTTGGATAAATATGAGCTTGGATTGGCTGTAGGAAAAGTTCATGATTTTGCATGGGAAGAGTTTTGTGATTGGTATATAGAAATGGTTAAGCCTCGTTTATATAATAAAGAAGATCCAACGAGGTCGGCGGCGTTATACACTTTAAAAACGGTTATGATAGATATATTAAAAATGCTTCATCCATTTATTCCGTTTGTAACAGAAGAAATTTTCTTAGGTATTCAAAATTCTGAGCAGAGCATAATGATGTCGACATGGCCGAAATTTACAGCCGAAAAAGACTTTGCTACTCAGGAAAAAGAGATCGAGACTATTAAGGACGCTGTAAGACAAGTTAGAAATTTACGCACCGAAATGAATGTGCCACCTTCTAAAAAAGCTACGATATACGTTGTTTCGGATGACCTAAAAATTAGGAATATTTTCACAAATGGGGCCATAGTTTTTAAAACATTAGCCTTTGCGTCAGAGGTTCGAATACAAAAAGATATGGCCAATATTCCAGGTGACGCTGTATCCATAGTTGTGTTGGGTGCTGTAATATATATTCCGCTTAGTGAATTGTTAGATATCAAAAAGGAAATAGAACGATTAACTAAAGAAAAAGATAAGTACGAAAGTGAAATAGCTAGGGTAACCAAGAAACTTTCCAATGAAGGTTTTGTTAAAAAGGCCCCAACTTCTTTAATAGAAGAAGAAAAAGCTAAGCGTGAAAGATTTAGCAAATTGTCAATAGAAGTGACAAGTAGAATAACTAAATTAAGTGCTATGTAACAAACAAAAGCCCCCTTCAATTATGAAAGGGGTTTTTGCTGTGCTAATTTTATATCTTATTTATTTTTGCTTATTCTTTTTTTGTAAAATTCTGCAATAGCTGTATAAAGTACATCGGTGGATGAATTTAATCCAGTTTCGCAAGAATCTTGAATAACACCAACGATAAAGCCAACACCAACTACTTCCATAGCGATTTCATTTGGAATACCAAATAAGCTACAAGCTAGAGGGACTAATAAAAGAGATCCGCCAGCTACACCAGACGCACCGCATGCACTTACGGCTGATAAAATACTTAAGATTATAGCAGTAAATAAGTCTACTTCTATTCCCAAAGTATGTGTTGTTGCCAATGTCAACACGGCGATAGTTATCGCTGCGCCGGCCATGTTTATTGTAGCGCCTAAAGGGATGGATACAGAATAAGTATCTTCGTCTAAGCCTAAGTCCTCGCATAACTGCATATTAACTGGAATGTTTGCTGCAGAACTGCGAGTGAAAAAAGCTGTTATTCCACTTTCTTTTAAACATCTAAATACTAATGGATATGGATTTTCTCTTGTTGCAAAATACACTATCGCCGGATTTATAACAAGAGCAAAAAAAGCCATGCAACCAACTAATAATAAAATTAATTTTGCGTATCCAATCAATGCTTCAAGACCAGTTGTAGTTATCATATTGAATACTAAGCCCATAATACCAAATGGAGCTAATTCGATAATCCATTTTACGGCCTGAGATGTCGCTTCCGAAAAATTATTAACCATTGTTTTTGTCGTATCCGACGCTGTACGTAAGGCGATACCGAAGACAATGGCCCATGCTAAGATGCCAATGTAGTTAGCATTCATTAAGGCTGCAACTGGATTGGATACTACGCTTAATAATAAATTTTCTAAAACTTCGCCCACTCCACCCGGTGCCGACATGGTAGAGGTTAAAACAGGATTTAAAGATAACTGTATCGGGAAAATAAAACTACCGAATACTGCGACTATTCCGGCCATCAATGTTCCGAATAAGTATAAGATAACAACTTCTTTCAGGTTATTGTTCTGGTTGCCACTCTTGTGACATAAAGCACCCATGACTAGGAAAAATACTAAGATCGGGGCTACGGCTTTCAATGCGCCAACAAATATTTTTCCGAATAATACTATAAATCCTAAAGATGGTAGCAATAATCCGAATATTAAGCCGAACAAAAGGCCAGTACAAATTCGTAATACCAAACTCAATTTATGCCATTTTTCAAATGTAACTTTTATAATATTAAAAACTTTTTTTAACGTATTTTGCATAATAGCCCCCCTGTTTTTATATTTTGTATATTTATGTAATATTATTATATAATAAAACTCTAAAAAATACAATATATTTTTAATAACTTTACATAACAATAATATCCAATTTTAAACTTTTAATAAAAAAATGAAATAAAAATCCCTTCATCTAAGAAGGGAAAGTTATTAATATTTATTAAATTATCCGTTTTTGACTAAAATATCAAACGCACTTTTTAAACATAGTTTGCCATAACCCCATTCAGTACTTGGAGCATCTATATTTTCTCGTTTGGCTCCACGTAGCAAAAAAGTTTTTAAATATTCTCCATACAAAAATGGTTGATGTTTTCGTACAATGCCCCATTCCATCATTAATGCTACAGCACCTGTGACATGTGGCGTAGCCATGCTAGTTCCGCTATACGATATATAATTTCCGGTAATAGATGGTCCTGTAATATCAACACCCGGGGCTGTGATTTCAGGCTTTATAGTTCCATCTCGGGTAAATCCAACACCTGAGAAATTTGCTATTTGATTTGTTAAGTCGTTATAGGCTCCAACCGTAATTACATTGCGAGCTGTGCCCGGTGTTGTGACTGTCGAATTTCTTATCGGTTCTAACATGTATGTATCGGCTCCACCTATTTCTAAAGTTGGTCCCCATGCATGAACGTTACCATCGATTACGTCTATTCCATAAACATTTATCGTCCAAATTCCTTTTGCTACACCGACATCACTTATTTCGGCCAAATATAAGGCAAATTCTTCATCGCCATTTAGTGGAGATGGTCCAGAAAAGGTAGCATATATTCTGGTTCTATCAATAACAGCTTGGATTGGCCCGTCTTTATACCTAATTCTTCTACTTTTCCCTCCGGATGGTGTTACAACCTCAAACTCTAGTATATCTATAAACGATTTCCATACAGATAAAGCATAAGATTTTTGATTTTCTCCAACCTGAAATGAAAAAGAAGTACTGTCTCCATTCTCTATTTTTAAATAAGTATGTGTATTGCTAGCCCCTTCGTTTCCGGCTGCAACAACAATATTATTTTTCCACATTTGTGAGAACTCATCTAGATACTGTTCTATTAAAGACTGGCCGTCATGTGGTCCTTCGTTCATTCCATTACTAATATTTATAGCAATGGGCATCTTTAAATCTCTAGCTTTTTCGATGACGTATTTGACGGCTAACATTATTTCTATATTTCTAATATATGCACCGTTGGATCCACCTTTACCCAATTTTACAATTAAGAATTGAGCCTCAGAAGCTATCCCTTCATATTTTCCATTACTCATTTTTCCGTTGCCTCCAGCAATTCCAGCAATGTGAGTCCCATGGCCTATATCATCCTGAGACGGTACTATAGCTAAGCGTTCGGATTTGGTCCGTTGCTTTATTGCTCGATTAATTTGCTCATTATTATACTCTGTACCTATTTTAAACCCTTTAGGCGGTTGACCTTCTATGCTTTGATCCCAAATATATAAAATACGACTAGTTCCATCTTCGTTTATAAAATCTGGATGAGCGTATTGAATACCGGAATCGATAATTCCTAATAAAACACCTTTTCCTTTTAAATTATACGGACTTTTGGTTTTGACGGATGTTATACAGCTATTGCTTAAAGAAGTATTAACATTGTAACTCAATAATTTGGGCGTTTCCATATATTCTATTTCAGAAAATTCTAAAAGTGTATTCATACCGGCGGCTTCTGGAATAGACATAACAGCAAATTTGGTAGACAATATTTGAACAGTTCCGCCGACTTCGTTAGCCACTTTTTCGATGTCACCATTGTATTTAACTAATACGTCTATGTTTGCAATGGTTCCAAATCCGAAATTACCCAATGTTTGTTTGGCCTGTTCTTGCTGACTAGTCGGCATTTTATTCATGATTTGTAATACAGCATCAGTTTTATTTTGCATGTGTAACTTCCTTTCTAAGATATAATCCTTCAAGGAAAATTGTGCACTTAAGCCTTCCGCATAGGCTCTCCTTTTAGGAGAGCTGTCACGAAGTGACTGAGAGGTTGGGAAGATGACAGCGTTACTCCAACCTTGCCACTTCGTGGTTTTCCCCCTCAGAAAGGAGGACTATACGGATAGAGTAGAGCGAAGCGACGCACTTGACCTTTTCAACTTCCACCGTTCCCGGATGGGTCTAAGTGCACCGCACAGTCTATAAAGAATCATATAATGTACTTAATAGTTGAAGTGCAGATTTAATGCACAGTTCGCCATAACCCCATTCTGTATTCGGAAAAGTGGTTCCAAAAGGTCGTTTAGCCGTTCTTAAAAGATAAGCTTTCAACATTTCGCCATATAAATAGTCGTCATCACTCATTTGTCGCATGCCATATTCTAACATTAATAAATAGGCTCCAGCTACGAAGGCGGCCGAAGCACTCGTGCCAGTCACTTTTCGATAGCCTCCGCCAGCTGAAGCGACACTGACTTCGATTCCGGGTGCACAAATGTCTGGCTTAACTGAGTCTCCATCCATATATCCTTGACCCGAAAATGTTGCTATATCCAGTCCATTGCTACTTGTAGCCCCCACGCTAGTTGCTGATATTGAAGTCGCCGGAATTGTTATCGTCATTTTTTTGACCGGTGCATCAAATCTCATCTTCCTATTATATGGTTCTAGTGTATTGCTCCATGCATCGTAAACTCCATCTAAGACAAAAAATCCGACCAACTCTATTGTCCAATTTCCATCTGAAATTTCTGAACCACTTATAGAATCTATAAATATGATAATCTGCTCTCCTTGGCTTATAGGTGTCGCTTGCGAAAAATTGATCGAAATGATTAAATCTCCGACTATGGTATTACTATTAATTTCTTCTCTTGTTAATAAACTGGTTTTTTCTCCATTTGGTGTAATCACCCGGACTCCAAAACTATCAATGAAATTTTTACAAATCGTTGCTATATAATAAGGTTGCCCATTATCTATGAAAATACTAATTTTTTCCGATTCATTTGACTTTACTACTCCAGCTGTATGACATTCTTGGCTAGCCTGATTTCCGGCTCCAACTGTGACGTTTACTTTCCAGTTTTCAGTAATATAATCTATATACTCTGCTAAAGGACTAGCTCCGTTATGTGCCCCAAGTTCAAAACCTACACCAAGTAAAATACTAATCGGTTTATTTGCTGCTTGAGATTTTTCTACTAAATATTTAAGGCCCATCATTATTTCTGTATTTCTTGGCCCCCGAAATTTCCCCTTAATCTCGGCACTACCTTCTTGGCCAGCCTTTACTATGATTAAAGAAGCTTTTGGCGCAATCCCTTTATATTTTTTATCACCTCGCCCATTGCCCACTGCTATCGAACATAAGGCTGTTCCATGATTTATTTCGTCCTTAGACGGAACCAAATCGAAAGGCTTAGCACTTTTTAATGCATTATTTATTTCTTCATTGCTATACTCCGTTCCATGATTAAATCCTTTGGGTGGTTTGCCTTCTATCGTTTGGTCCCAAAGGTATAATATTCGACTGCTACCATCTTCGTTGATAAAATCTGGATGAGTGTAGTCTATACCGCTATCTATTAATCCAAAATATACTCCGTCCCCATTAACATTGTAACCACTTTCTTTGGTATCTAGCCGGCTACCACAAACCTCCGCTTTTTCTTCGTACATAATATAATTCATTACTTCTGGTAACGAAATATAGTTTATTTCCGGTATCATAGATATCTTTTTTATTAAATTGCGATGCACCGAAAGAGTTGCATAATTGTCATTTAAAATTGTTACTTTATGTACATCGTTTGGCAAATTAAGATTTCCTCTATAATGCACAAGTACGTCCCATATATCTCCATCTTTCATCCCGGTCGTACTAAAAAAAGAAAGCGGTAACTGGCCATAAGGATAATCGAGCATTAATTGAATTTGTGGGCTTAGAATATTATTAAAGTACATTCATTTCAACCCCTTCAGTCCCATTTATAATACCATTAATTAATAACCAATTTTTAAGGTTTTGCAATGTATATATACCGTATCCTTGGCGCTCGTTTGGATATGATATAGTTCCTAATTGACTTAGATTTGCACTTAACCAATATGACATTACCGGTGTATTTGGTAAATAAGGTGATTGTTTTTTTATTAGTATGCTATATATACCAGCTGCTTCTCCGGCCATTAAGCCTAAAGCAACAGAGGGGCCGTTTAGCGTAACACTTTGCATTTCGTTTAATGGTGCTAATATATTTACGGCATCAATAACGCATGTTGGTAAAATATTTCCAACCCGTGTATATCCTCTTCCTGATTCTCGTGTTATTGTTAATG
>MDSO01000070.1_pt1 | contig 17372 bp, 14 predicted proteins | sample 1005691 | NCBI WGS metagenome assembly MDSO01 (sample SAMN05526595, study PRJNA338239) | gut metagenome | isolation source: stomach gut content | host: Acanthurus sohal | place: Saudi Arabia: Red Sea | collected 2011-04 | reverse complement strand
AGCAGAAATAGCTTCGCCCTTTTTCATTTAATTAATCACCCCAATCTTCTTCTAACCAGTTACGAAGTAAACCGGCGACAGCTTCTGGTTTTTCATCGATAAATTTATCAATTTTTTCTTTTGTTTCAATAACTTCTTTAAGTTCAATGTCTTGCAATGTGTCCTCCTCTTCTTCATCCGGCATTGCCACCGGCAATAAATCTTCAAACTCAAATTCGTCGGCCGTTTCGACTTCTTCAGCAGGCTTTTTGAATTTGATCATAACAACAACAATAATAGCGCCAAGAGCTAACAGTAAAAGGTACGGTATTACGTCTTCTGTCTCTAAATTAAATGGTTCTTTGTCTATAAATACTGGTACCTCATAAGCTATGACAGCAACGTTTTCGAGACCGGCACCCATTTTTATAGCGTCAATAGTAGCCTGGTCTACTTCTAAAATAGTGCTAGCTTCATTATCTAGCTTAAACTGTGCCCAAGTTTGGCCATCAGCTAACATATTTTCCATGATAGTTTCATCATAAATCTTAAATTTAGAAAGATTTATAGCTACGGAAGAGTTAGCATAATCGATAGTTCCAATATTTTTTACTTCGCTAGATAACGTTTTATTGTGCTTATATTTAATTTCTGAAGTTGCACCTTCATAATTTCCACTAAGCTCGTTTCCGGCCACATATTCAGGTACATCTTCTACATTTGGATCAAGGCCCGGAGCAAATCCGTCCTGAATGTTTGTAGCTTCATAATTTTGACGACTTTCTTGATCCACAAGCCCATTTTGCAAATCTACACTTGGAGTTGTGTATTCTTCTTTTGTTTGTTCAAAATAATCAAAATCTAAAATCAAGTTAGGACTAATAGCAACCTCATCATAGATAGGACTAAGCAAAGTAGTAAGTTTATTTACTATATCTTTTTCTGCATTGTTTTTCAAACTTTGTTGGTCAGATGCAGTTAATTCACCAAAATCGTCTCCGGAAAATAATACATTACTGTCAGAGTCTAAAATGGTGATATTTTCCAACTTTAAGTTATCTACAGCGTTCGAAAGTAACCTTGCTATCCCCTCAATTTGATTGTTACTAATTTGCCTATGAAGAGTAAGTACAACACTTGCCGAACTTTCCATCTTAGAAGCTAGAAAAGAATTTTTTTCTTCTGGTACATTTAATTGCACTGTAGCAGACTCAATTCCTTCCATCCCCATTAATATGTTCTCAAGGTCAACTTGTTTTAAATAAATCAGCTTAGTTCTTTTTTCTGCTTCTGTCGTAGACATAGAATTTGTAATGGCATCGTAAAACGTATAATCTCCTCTTGGGACATTTTCACGAGTAAGAACTATTTTAGCATTGTTTAAATCCTCTTCATTAACTTGTATGGTCCTTCCATCAATCAATTCGTAAGTAATATTGTTGGCATCTAAGACCTCATCAATCTGGCTAATCGCTTCCATATCAAGATTTTGATACAAAATTGCGGTTTCTGGCTTGGAAAATATCACAACAGCGGCCACAATAGCGACGACTATTGCTCCCGCACCAACACCAATTTGAATTTTTGTCTTTTTGGGGAAATTAGTCCATCTTTCAGTCAAGTTGTTAGATACCTGAGTAATTGTTTCTCTCAATTGAATACACCTCTCATGTATTTATTTTATACTGGTATCTTAATAATCTCATTGTATGCCGTCATAATTTTACTTTGAACTTTCATGGTAAAAGAAAGCATAGTAGACGATTTTTCTTGCGCAATCATAAGGTCATGAATATTATCGTTTTGCCCTGTAAGAAAATCATATGTCATATTGGTACTAATGTTCTCTGCATCTTGGGTGGCTTTTAAAAGATCCAAGGCGGCATTAAAAGGAATTTTAAATGAGCTATCATTTATTGGGGTAACGTAATCTGATTTTGGAACCTCCCTTGAAGTATACCCTAGCATATTAATATGCCCAATTGCCATAAAATTCATCTCCCTTCATCTTGAGTTATCTACCAAGGTCAAGAGCCTTAGTATTCATTGCTTTTAAATTATTAAAAGCGGTGACATTGGCTTCATATGACCTACTAGCAGAAATCATATTAACCATTTCAGTTACAACATCGACATTTGGCATTTCCACGTAACCATCTTCATTTGCATCAGGATGAGTAGGATCAAAAATCAGTGGAAAAGGCGTATCGTCTTCAACAATTCCAGAAACCTGTACCCCACTAGTATGATACATATTTAAATTTCTATTCAAGATATTGTGGAAATTGGTTGGTAATTTGTTTGTAGCGTCATTCATAGGAATACTTTCAAAGAGAACAGTTTTTCTTTGATAAGGACCGCCCTGTGGAGTGCGTGTAGAATTGATATTTGCTAGATTTTGGGTAATAACATCTAAACGAAAACGTTGAGCCGTAAGACCTGTTGCGGCAATATCCATACCGGTAAAAAATGACATATTCAGATCGCCCTTTCATTTTTTTATTTAAATTTGCTTAAAAATATCTTATCGCTTTTTCATATTTTTTATTGAATTTGCTGAAAAATATTTTTATAACGTTGCAATTGAGCACTAGCCCTCTGAATAAGAGCGTCATAACGAAGTTTTTCTTGGCTAAGTTTACTCATTTCTTTATCAATATCAATATTATTACCGTCTAGACGTGTTCTAGCGCCAGCGTCATCGTAGTAGATTCTAGGTGTAAGAGTAGACAAATTTATGTCGCTAGGCTTTTTGTGAGAGCGTAGTTCTTTGGCTAAAATACTCCCAAACTCAACATCAGTACGTTTATATCCGACCGTATCTACATTGGCCACATTATTAACTAAATGCTGATATCGTAGCATGGATGCATCTAAAGCCTTTTTGGTTATATCAATACTAGTAAACATTCAAACTCTCCTTTCTTTAAGTATTCGTTTTAATTCTTATAACTGTGTGTGGGATTAAATCTTAATAGTATTATCTTACGTTAATGTCCAATTTATACTTTAAAGAAAAATAAAAGACACTTTTTTTTAGTAAATAATCTAAATGGATATCGTTAAAATAATACATTTTTTACTAGTATTTTCACATATTGAATAAATATAGCATCTATCACTGCAATGCCAAAAATTACCAATAAACTTAGTAAATAATAATCGAAATATGTCCTAAAATTCCGTATTTTTTCAGACTGAATATACAAAGTACCCCTGTAAAATAGTTCTATTAATACACCGACAAAAACTGTGCTAGTTATTCCAGAAAAGATAAAGGCTATTAAAACGCCTTTTAATCCATATAAAATAATTAAGCAGGTGAATGTAAAAGAATATGAGAAGACCATATAAAAAAGGCTAACAATGGCCAATGGTATCCAATTTCTAGAAGATGCTCCAATAAAAACTAAAGTTATTGGTACAATATATGTAATCATAGTTTCTCTAAAAATATCTACTGCCGGTACAGCGTTAAAAGAATTTGCAAAAAAATTATTTAAGGTATATAGCAAAGAATGATTGTCCTTTGCTATTAAAGCATAAAGCGTTCCGCAAAAACTACTAGCCAAAACTAATAATAAAAATTTTCTTCTGTTATTTATAAAATTATTCATATGTATAACCTACTTTCTATAAAATTTATTTTAATAATAAATATGAAACCAGACATAATAAATAGAACAACAATATAAATATTAATAAACAAAGGAGCTAAAACAAATGTGGATTATTCTAGTCATATTAACATTATTGTGTTATTTACGTTATCAAGACAACATCTTTAAAATATTGTTATTAAGCAGTATTTTAACATTGATATCAAAATTTTTTGTTAACTCGATCACATTAGAATTAATATTATTTTTAGTTTATTTTGCATGCGGTATAATTTTCATCAAAATAAGTAATCAAAAATTGTTTAAGCAAAAAAAGAGATATAATTTAAAAAACTCAATAGGAATGGTTGTAATAGTAGCCGAACCATTTAACAATGAACAAATAGGAAGTGTAAAGTTTAACGGAGACATTTGGCGAGCGAAAACAGAATCGGAACAACTATTAACCAAAGGTATGATGGTCCGAATAAGAAGGATAGAAGGACTAATATTATATGTAGATTAACACTAACCGGCCATAATCCAAAGGTATGATGGTTCGAATAAAAAAGGCAAAAAATTTATATTGTATGTTAAATTAAAGGCCGTATCTAGACTTACTAGCGTGGCCCTGATATAGAAGTAAAGCATATAGAGACGGAGTAACCCGAACATAGAAAAATAGAATAACATTAAGATATATTTCTATATGCTTTACTTTACATAATTATTTTTTTTAGAAACTAAATCCTTGACACGATCGGTACTTTTTTAATACTATCCATATCGATAGCATCATAGAAAATCATTATTTTAATTTCAAGACTAAATCCTTGACACGATCGGTACCTTTTTTAATACTATCCATGTCAATAGCATAAGAAAATCTAATGCAGGAAGGTGCATCGAAATCGGTACACGGAACTAAGGCTACAGCGACCTCATCTAGCAAGAGTTTAGCAAAAGTGGCTGCGGAATCTATAATGACATCGTTATAGGCTTTACCGTATAATCCGGATATATCAACAAAGCAGTAGAAAGCACCATGGGGGCGAATAACGCTGAAACCTGGAATATTACATAATTCATCATATAAGAAATCTCGACGTTTAGCAAATTCAACCTGCATTTCAGCAACAGATTCTCGATTATCTTCTAAGGCCGTTAACGCAGCCATCTGAGCGATGGAGTTAGGATTAGAAGTAGCATGAGACTGTATGTTAGACACAGCTGTCGCTATAGGTTGAGGTGCAGCTAAAAATCCGATACGCCAACCGGTCATAGCAAAACCTTTAGATAATCCGTTTATAGTTATAGTGTGGTTGTAAATATCTTCAGATAGACTAGCTACACAAGTATGTTCTACACCGTCGTAAACTAAATATTCATAAATTTCATCAGAGATAATCCATAAATCATGTTCTACGGCGACATCTGCTAAGGCCTTTAGTTCATCTCTAGAATAAACTACGCCAGTCGGGTTAGAAGGTGAATTTAGAACGATAGCACAAGTCTTATCTGTTATTGCTGCTCTAAACTCGTCTGGTGTAATTTTAAAATTATTTGAAGCTTCTGTCATAACTGGAACCGGAACACCACCAACTAACTTTATCATTTCTGGATAACTCAACCAATATGGAGCCGGCAGAATAACTTCATCTAGGTAATTTACAATGGCCATAAAAGCGTTAATAAGAGAATGTTTAGCACCGTTACTAACCACTATTTGGCTAGGAGTATAGATGACACCATTTTCGTCCAAAAACTTTTTTGCTACAGCTTTTTTTAATTGTATAATACCGGATGCTGGAGTATATCTTGTAAACCCATTATCGATAGCCTCTTTTGCTGCTTCACTAATATGTTTTGGCGTGTCAAAATCTGGTTCACCTGCACCAAAACCGACAACATCTATACCGCTTTCTTTCATTTCCTTGGCCTGTGCTGTGATCGCTAATGTGGAGGATGGAGCTATACGAGTTGCTAATTTTGAAATTTTCATGAATTGTTACTCCTTTTTAATTAATATTTAATTGTTATTTAATTATTTTATATAGAGTAGTATATGCATAGTATGAAAAAAAATGCAATCTTAAAAAAAGGAAACTGCAAAACTAAATTTTTCTATTTGTATATATGTTACTTAATAATACTATATCATTAAAAAAAATCGATAAAAAATCTATAAAAAAAATAACCCAAAAAACTTGGGTTATCAAAAATTTCTTTAAAGATAGCTTATCTAAAAGATTTTTGTTTAAAAAAGGCGATAGCCGAATTACTTAGTATTATATTCTATAGCACGTGTTCTTTTTACTTAAAAATGGTTAAAAAGGGTGATAGTCAAATCGTTTAGTGTATTCTATCGCACGTGTTTTTTTCACCTAAAAATGGTTAAACAGGTCGATAGTCAAATTGTTTAGTATATTCTATCGCCGTGTTATTTTCACTTAAAAATGGTTAAACAGGGCGATAGTCACATTGCTTAGTATATTCTATCGCACGTGTTCTTTTTACTTAAAAATGGTTAAACCAGGCGATAGTCACATTACTTAGCGTACTCTATAGCACGTGTTTCTCTTATTATATTAACTTTTATTTGTCCTGGGTATTCTAAATCTTTTTCAATTTTTTTAGTAACGTTCTTAGCTAAAAGGACTAAGCCATCATCATTTATCTTATCCGGAACAACCATGATTCTAACTTCTCGGCCAGCTTGAATGGCAAAAGAAGATTCAACTCCGCTAAAGGATGTAGCAATTTCTTCCAATTTGTGTAATCGTTTAATATATGTTTCTAATGTTTCTCGCCTAGCCCCTGGCCTTGCTGCAGAAATGGTGTCGGCCGTCTGTACAATAACAGAAATCATGTTGTTTGGTTCTGTATCTCCATGATGGGATTCAACCGCATTGATAACAATATCGTTTTCGCCGTATTTGCGACAAAGGTCAACCCCAATGGTGATGTGAGAACCTTCTTCTTGCTGCTCATAATCAATCGCTTTACCGATATCGTGTAATAAGCCAGCCCGTTTAGCGAGTCTAGAATCAAAACCTAATTCTGCCGCTATAAGTCCGGATAGAATGGATACCTCAATAGAGTGGCGTAGTACATTTTGCCCGTAGCTAGTTCTAAATTTCAATTTACCTAGTAATTTAACCAATTCAGGATGGATACCATGTAATCCGGTTTCAAAGATAGCCGATTCGCCTTCTTCAAGAATTAAGATTTCAAGTTCTTTTTTGGCTTTGTCGAACATTTCTTCTATTCTAGCAGGATGAATACGGCCATCAATAATTAATTTTTCCAAAGTGATTCTTGCGACCTCACGTCGGACAGGGTCAAAACCGGAAAGAACAACGGCTTCTGGCGTATCATCAATAATTAAATTAATTCCTGTTAGAGTTTCTAAAGTTCGGATATTTCTACCTTCTCGCCCAATAATTCTACCTTTCATTTCATCGTTAGGTAAGGTAACCACGGTTACTGTAGAGTCCACTACATGGTCTACAGCACATTTTTGAATGGTCAATGTAAGGATGTCTCGAGCTTTTTTTGTTGATTCTAGCTTCGTTTGGGCCTCTATTTCCTTGATTAATATTGCCGATTCATGTTTAATTTCTTCTTCTAAACTTGTAAGAAGTGCTTCTTTTGCCTCCAAGGCCGTTATACCAGCTATGTTTTCAAGTTCTTTCGTTTTTTGCCTTTCTAATTCTTCTGCTTCTAACTTCAGTTGTTCTACAATGCTTAATTTCTCGTCCACTTGTGCTTCTTTATCTTCTAATTGTAAAATTTTCCGATCTATCATTTCTTCTTTGTTAAGAAGACGAAGTTCAAGTTGCGATAATTCGCTACGATATCTTTTTGCGTCTTGTTCAGAATCATCTTTTAATTTTATACATTCCTCTTTTGCTGCAAGCAGCATTTCACGTTTTTCAGATTTACCTTGTTTTATAGCGTCTTCTATTAGTTTATTGGATTGTTCCTTAGCCTGTTCCAATGTAGTATTAAAAATACCAAGTTGTTTTTCACTAATATTCTTTCTATAAAAAAAACCACCTAAGAGGCCTAAAACAAGACCTGAAATCAAATATAATAGTGGAGTAATAATTTCCACCTCTCTTCCATGTTAAAAATAACTAAATACTTAAGTAATTGTATATCTTTTCTAAATTTATGTCAACTATCATTTTAAACATAGAAGAGATAGTAGGACATTTGGCCCAAATTTACTGAAAAAAAATCTGTCGCTTATGATTTTATTTTTGCGACAGTTCCACTTTGTTTCCCTCACAATTTTTTTGCACGTACTTCATCCTTGAGCTTTGACCTTATCACTGAAACTTAGCTACACCAAAATTATTGGCAAAAAAAAAGCATTCCACTCATCCTTATAATGAAGATAAGCATTTTTTTTCGGACTTATATTAATTTGTCAATTTACGGCTATTTTTAATACAACTGAATATAAACGGTTGCTAGAAGTAGTCATTTTTAGCGTAAAATATTCAATGCACCGAAAATGTTTCTAAAGTGAAACACAACAAGAAAAAGTCGTTAAAATTATTTATATCTCGGATACATGGTAAAAGTGTATCTGCATACAAGATTGTATGTCCTTTAATCACTTTAGAATCCCTCGCCTTTAGGCGTGGGGAGTGTCAATATGTAACCTATTTATTTGGATTATACTATACCTAGTGTTACATCCGCATTACGACTATCCTAAATTTTGTTTACATGTCGCTTATGAATTTCCCCTTAGTTCATCACCCCCAACCTCTCAGTCACTGCGTGACAGTTCTCCTAGAAGGAGAGCCTTTCAATGCGACAACCTCTATTTAACATACATGGGAACTTAAGAAAATTAACTTTTGGTGAAGCTAACTAAGGGGCAGGCAACCTGCTCCCATTCCAGAAATAAGATTCTTAAGTTCCCGCCGATTCCCCTATTTAATCACAGTAAGTTTAACGTTAGAAATAGTTCCGCCGGTTGGCATAGACACAGTAATATTATTTTTGCCACTTTGTATAATGAATGGATCGACCAAATCAAATTCTATAAAAGTAAATAAATCGCCACTTTTATTTGTATCTTCCAAACTTCTATAGCCAATATTGACTCCGTTTAAGCTAACAGACATATCGCCGGAAAATCCACGATTTTCTCTACCGAAGTTAACTCTAATTGTAGCCGACTTTAAGTCGGTAGAATCATCTACGGCTATGCTAAATTGCTTACTCTGGCCACTGTCCACTAGTTGTTCAGCAGAATAGTAAGATTCTCTTGCTAATTGACCATAGAATGGCGTATTAGAATTTAACTTAATCTCGAATATAGCCATCTCTTGAGATCGCATAAGAATATTATTTAAATCGTAAACAGGGACGGTTTCATAGAAAAATTCTGCATTTTCTAAATAATTATGCTTCTTACTAGAAGAAACTACGTCCGCATTAATATTTAAATCTACCATGACCTGTGACGGATTTAAATTGTGCACCGCCAAGTAAACGGTATCGCCATTTCGAGCGGCGGACGTAAATATTCGTTCTTCTGCTAAGTCATTATAGGATAAAACATCAGCGAAAAGATAAGAGCCGGCAAAGTTTTTCCAGATGTCGACGTAAGCCTCTAAGTAAGTCATCTGATCTTTAATGCCTTGGTTTGGATTATTGTTGTTAACATACATGTATAGATTATTATCTCTTGTTGGTGCCCAGCTTGCTATAGGATATAAATACGGAACGTACATATCCGTAATTTCAGGGTACTGCATGAATCTTAACATATAGCCGTTAAAGGCCGTAAGGTTTTGGAAATCATCTATATCTGTTGTTAAACTATTGTAGCTTCCGGCTTCAGTTATTAAGATAGGTTTAACGTTATCGGTATTTTCCATGTGGCCTATCAGCAAGTCCATTACTGCTTCAAATCGTCCGGCTAAAAATCCGTCAGAATTATCTTTTCGACCATTTATCATTAGGTCAGAATTTTCGTAAAAATGGTGTGAATACCAATCCAAATGATCTTTGGTATCATCCATAAACTTTAATTGATATTTAGCTTCTGAAAAATTACCATTTTCTAAGTACATAAATGCACTAGACGGTCCGCCTACTAGTGTTGAGGGGCTTATCTCATGTATTGCGTCTGCTACTAAATTGTGAAATTCGCCTAAATAATCCCAAGCAACTTGATCCGAATGAGAATTAAAAAATTGCCATTCCCCAGAAATAGTTGATTCGTTTTTAACCTCTAAATATTTTGGAGCATAATCTCCAAACTTAATGTTGAATGCATTAAGTAGGTGCGCCGCTGTATCGGCGGCCGCATCGAAGTATTGATATCCCGGTGTAGCCGTTTGTGTATCCATTTTTACGCCCGGTTCCCATTGCCATGTTGGCCAGCCATCGAATGTTATTACGTAATCGTTTCCAACGGTCGGAAATAGATTAGCTGCCTTTTCTTGAAGTGCTGGGGCCTCTTTGTATTTTGCATACAACGCATCGGTATTGCTATATCCATTTGGTCCGGCTGTAATTTGCTTCGAAGATTCTAGACCTTTAAAATGAAATGCACCACGACCAGGCGTAAAGCCCCAATCTTGATATGCTTTGGAAAAAATTTTATCATCGCTTGTTAACGATACCTGATCACTAGCCAACTGAATAGGGCCAGTATTCACGTGTAATCTCTTATACGTAGTCGGATCATAATCGGCCACGCCATCTAAGGATAGATTAGAAAGCACATCCAAATTAATAGTAATAGCTTCAGTTGGTAGGTCGCCCCCTAAAATTCCGTAGGCAGATGTGTCGTATTCTAAAGGAATACCAATCTGCTCCCATAAGTAAACGTGTGCTATCGTTCCGTTGCCTTTGAATCTTAATTTATATCCGGAATAATCCATGCCTATGCTTGGAGAACCAATGTCCGTGTTGGCTACTTCCGCTGTTTTTCCGTATGTAGTAGTATTTGAACCGGATTTCCATGAAATATTGTGATTATCCATTAGATGCTCTTTACCATTTGGGTCAACTAAATAAAGTTTCATAGAAGCGCCGTTAGGAAAGTTTCCCGAATAATAAAAGTTGCCAAAAAATCTCATTATGCTTGCTATATCTTCAGGCAATTCTATATCCAGTGTTCCGGATACGGCCGTAGGAGTTGGAGGAGAATAAAAGGTGATTTTTTGCAGGTTTTTCTCTCCATTTACTTTTGAGACATAACTAAGTGGATTGATTCGCCCTGAAAATATAGAAACGTATTTTGCGGCTACATCATCGATAAGCTCAAAGCATCTTGCGTTCTCCATAATATTATCCGGCAACTGTGCGTATGCGTTAGTGCTGACCATGGCTAATGCTATAGCAATGGTTACAATAAAGTTTTTAAATTTTTTCATTTTAAAATGCTCCTTCTATAAATTATCGACCAAAGCTCTCGATCTAATCTACATAAATATTATCGATAATATATGATCCTTTAGTTACACCCGGTAAAAGTGCGGCATCAGGTTCTGGAATGTAGAATCTAAGCTCTTTAATGCAACTAGTATCTATACCTTTTTGAGCATAGCCATCAGCTGCCCATTTTGCATTGGTTACGCCAGGCTCTCCAAAATATTCTCCAGTAATTTCTATTTCTCTCTTAGAGTTAGCCGGAATGGTAAAAAACGTCAAACGAGAGTTACCTTTTGTATCTGTTACATTTATTCTCATAGGCCAATCAAAAGCATTTAGATTTGTTATTGTAGCATGAATAGTATTACTTGTTTTTAAATTCCAAGGAGTGCCATCAAATGGAGTAATAGCTAAGTTGGTTAAGTTACCCCAATCAGATGAACGACTATTCATATCTACACGTAAAGCTTTTGAACCATCGACAACACCGTTTCCAGTAACAACAGTTCTTTTTGCGTCTTTACCGCCACCACTATATTTACTTTGCTCACCATCTTCAAAAGAAATTTTAGTGAAATTAGTTGTGCCTTGTTGAGAAACAGTTGTCGTTATCGTCGGCTTCGTCACTGTTGTCGTCGGCTTCGTCACTGTTGTCGTCGGTTTCGTCACTGTTGTCGTCGGCTTCGTCACTGTTGTCGTCGGCTTCGTTACAGTTGTCGTCGGCGGAGTATAGCTAGAAGAAATGGAACTAGTTGCTACTCTTGGCACTCTCGGCGGAGCTAGGGTTGTTTGGTTGCCCGCCCCTCTTGCTACATATATATTATCAATGATGTAGTTTACTGGAAGATCTAAAAATTCCATGTACTGAGGATCAGCTTCTGGAATGTAAAACTTAATTTGCTTTATTGCAGTCGAGTCGATACCTTTACCATAATAGCCATCCACACTCCAGCTAGCAGAAGTAACGCCCGGCGAGCCAAAATGTTCTGTGCCGATTACAATGGTTCTTTGTATGCCGGGCATTAAAGAGAAATAAGCGGTTCTTACGTTATTGTTTTTATCAGTTAACTCTGCTCTTAGCGTTAAGCCAGCTATTTCTTGCATGTTAGTTACTGTAGCAATTAACGCATCGGTTTTAGCTATATTCCAGAATCCGCCAGACGGTGGTGTTAAGATTAAGGATGTAGCATCGGATTGTTTGCTAGCCTCACGTTCCATGATAACATTTAAAGATTTGCTTCCATCAGATGTTTGGCTATCCGTAATCTCGTAATGAGAATTGCTTCCGCCAACCTTCCAGTTCAATGCTTCACCAGACTCAAAGGATATTTTAGAAAAAGAACTACCTCCGCCTGACGATGAATAAGATGAACTAGAACTAATCGGGGCCGGAGCTGGGGTCAACGATGTTGTTGAAGAAGCTCCGGTTCCTGGATTAATTTTAATATTATCTATTATATAAGATGCTGTAGTAATACCTGGCATCACAATAGTATCTTGTGGCTCAGAAAAATAAAAAGATATTTCTGTCAATTTAGAAGTGTCCACACCTTTTCCTGAATATCCATCTCCAGACCAAGATTCTAACTTAACACCAGGAGTACCTAAGTGTTTAGAAGTTACAACAAGTTCTTTAGTACTGTTAGCGGGAATGTTATAATAGCACATCATCATATTTTTATCAGCATCTAAAGTATTAATTCTAACCTGAATAGCAACGGATTCTGGATTGGTAACTGTGGCCGAAATGGACCCACCTTTACCAATATTCCAGACATCTCCATCGTTTGGGGGTGTAATATTTAATTTGGTTATATCACCCCAGTCTTTGCTTCGCTCAACCATGGTAACTTTCAATGCTTGAGAACCTGCATGAGATACTAAATTATGAGCAGATTTGGATCCTACTACAGTCCAATTTTTTGTTGTAGATGATTCAAAAGTAACGGTATTAAACCCTACAGTAGCTGCTGAAGTTTCATAATGAGGAATAGTTATGCAACCGATTGCTATAATCGATGCTAAAATTTTATTCATAATTTTTTTAGACATTTTATAAATCCCCTTTCAATATTCAATATAAGAAATTGTGGATATAAAATCTTTTAAATGATATTTTAATATCTATATTCTTTAAATATATATGTATATCTATCAAATAATATTTATTATTTATAAAACAAAGATATACAATAGTAAAAAATATATAATAGCAAGAAAAGCCCTTCTTATGCTATAGATACATAAGAAGGACATAATCTCTCAGTCTATTTCTTTAAGGTGCATTCCTCAGTATTTTAATTGACTTTTAGATTGTTAGTGCGACAGCCCCCTGGTCGGAAAACCTCTTGAAGAGTTAATTTAAAGTCCCATTTAAAATTACCTTCAGTCATAATGAAATCAAAATTTAAACTAGAAAGCGTACCAATTTCTTTAGCATCCAAGAATGGTTGAACCTGAGTAGTGGTTAGGATTTTGATACCTTTTGGACTATGTTATTGAGGAGTCAGTTTACAGTCCCATTTAAAATTACCTTCAGGCATAATGAAATCAAAATTTAAGCCTGAAAGCGTATCGGTTTCTTTAGCATCCAAAAATGGTTGAAACTGAGTAGTAGTTAGGATTTTGAACCTTTTGGACTATGTTATTGAGGAGTCAATTTAAAGTCCCATTTAAAATCATTGAGAATATCGACATTACCTTCCGGCATAATGAAATCAAAATTTAAGCCAGAAAGCGTACCGATTTCTTTAGCATCTACAAATGGCTGAGACTGAGTAGTAGTTAGGATTTTGATACCTTTTGGACTAGTTACTGTTACATCCAAATTAGTGTTACCTACATTACCTTTTAACTGATAAGATTTAAACATTTGAAGGTGTAGTGTAACGGCCTCGCCGGCTGGTACCGATACGATTCCTTTAGAATCGGCCGGTAGATGTTTGCCATCTTTTTTTAGTTGAAGAGTCATAGAATTTGGAAATGCAGGAGGATTTCCGCCAAGTAAAGTTTTGCCTAAAACAGCTTCATAGTTAGCTTTTACAAGAGGTGCAAAGGCCGGACCGGTTCCGTTTGCAGCAGGTTTAACACCGTTTATAACAAAGCTTGTTCCGGATGGAACCACACCTTTTTCTACTCGAACATTGTCAATGATGAAGCTCATAGAAGTTTGGCCTTCCATAACTGTTGCCGTAGGTTCAGCGGCATAAAAGCGAATGGCTTTAATTTGGCTTGGGTCAATACCTTTTTGAGAATATCCAAGGTCCCAGTTGGAAGAAGCTACGCCAGGCTCGCCCCAATGTACTTTGTCTACAGCAATGTCTTTGGTGGAATTAGCTGGAATTTTAAAAATACATAAACGAGTATTGCCGATATTATCGCTGATATTAATTCTAAGTTCTGTATCAAAGTTATGCGGATTAGTAACCGTAGCTTTAAGGACATCGTATTTTGTTAAACTCCACAGAGAACCTTTTGGCGGATTTAAAGTACTAGTAGTCAAAAGTTTCCAATCAGTAGCACGAGAATTTATACCAATTTTTAAGGCTTGAGTTCCGTCCGCATTCTTAATTACTTCTGTTAATCCGGTGGCGGTTGCACCCGAAGTCCAAAGAACAGGCTCGGTAGCTTCAAAAGAAATAGGAGCAAAGTCTATATATTTTAAAGCTGCCGGTGCTGTGGCCGCCGGCGCAGGGGCTGCGGCCATAACAACATTGATATTAGTTAGAGCCATAGCTCCGATTAAAGATGCAATAATAAATTTTTTCATATAAAAATCTCCCTTCGATTAAAAAAAATAAATGTGTATTATAGTTGCTCATGTGAATTGATTTACCTTGAAGTAACAAAAATCTTTATGCGCGCTTTCTCCCTCCAACTCCCTCCGTCACTTCGTGACACCTCCCTCGGAGACATAGCCGGGAACTTAAGAATCTTTCGGCAAAGCTAACTAAAAGTGCGGGTGCCCTGCTCCCCTTTCAGCGTAGCTGACTGAGGGTTCCTTATGGTGCTCTAACTCCGTAATTTGCAGCTAATATTAATAACCAAAACTTTTATGCACGCTTTCTCCCTCCAACTCCCTCCGTCACTTCGTGACACCTCCCTCCCGGAGGGAGGCACCACTTCCCCACCAATGTTGTGAAGACGGAGGGGTCACCGCTTCCCCGCAATTTTGTGACTTCTTAAGTTCCCGCTTATGCCCTCAAAGAGCGAGGTTACGCTGGAATAACTTCCTGAAGAACTTCTTTAATCTGCTGTCACCCTTATTATTTTTATCATTAGTGTTGTCGTCATTGCTATTGCTGTCATTATTATCTTGGCCACTGTGAGTAGCACCGTATAAAGAGCTTACGGGCACTTCATTATAATGATAAAATATATCAATATCTGAGGATTGTTTTTCATTTTGTGAGGATTGAGTTTCGTCCACAATTAGTTCATGAGAAATTACTTCAGGTAACTCAGTAGCAATAACTGGAGATGAATATGCAGCCGTACCCGAAATCACAGACATAATTCCGATTACAGAAATTACAATAAATTTTTTCATACACAAAACTCCTTTTAGAAATCTCCTCTTTAAAATCTTCTTTCGATTTTAACCTCTCTATCTAATAGTTATATTATCGATAATATGTACAGACTTGTAACACTCAGCATAGTGTTCAACTCCAATTCTGCCATATAAAACGTCACACCTTTAAGTGCTGATTTATCTGCACCATTTAAGTCGTAGCCATCAGTGCTCCACTTAGAATTTTTTACTCCTGGTGTTCCTAGTTGTTCTGGCTCGCAATAAAAAAAAGAGTTATCATATCACCATAATACGCTGATTTGTTAAAGTAGCTTTTAGCTTATCATTTGGAGCAAAATTCCACGGAACTTCTTTTGGTGCGGTTAAAGTTAAAGAGGTTAGATTACCCCAATCATCCGTACGAGAGTTCATCGAAAGTTTGATAGCTTGCAATCCATCAGCAACACCGGAAGATACTAGTTCATAACTAGCATTGATACCGCTAACATTCCAATTAATAATTTCATTTACTTCAAAAGAAACTTTGCTAAACGAGCCATCTGGAATGACCGAAGAAACTGGAGCTATCGCCATAACATTGGCCGTAAAAATCATACCTGTAATTAAAGTAGCCATAAATTTTTTCATCTAAAGATTTTAATCTCTTCATTAGCTAAAGCTGACACCTCTTAGTCAGCTTCACTTAAGTCTATCTATCTGCTTCGTAGCCACCTTCCTCCAGAGGAAGGCTAAGTGCTGTTACCTAATAGTTATATTATCAATTATATATACAGGACTCGTAATACCGGGCATTTGGTTAGCATCCGATTCTGGCATATAAAAAGTTATACTATCTATGGCAGATCTATCAATGCCATTATAGTCGTAACCATCGGAACTCAACTCAGAATTTTCTACAGCAGTTACACCGAGTTGTTCAGGCCCCATAACTATTTCCCGAGTCGATTTGGCCGTAACATCAAAATACATCATTTGAGTGTTGTTGGATGTATCACTAACATCGCATTTAATTTGTATTGGCATATCCAAAGGATTAGTTACCGAAGCGACGATCGATGTGGCCGATCCCATATTCCATACTTCACCTTTCGGGATTATATTTAAGTAATTTCGATTATGCCAATCTGTAGATCGTTGGGTAATTGTAAATTTTAAAGCCTTACTGCCATGTGTAGCACCTTCTGGTACGAATTCAACTATATGCGCTGGACCGCTAGTTCGCCAAGTTACAGCCGAACCGTCTTCGAAAGATGTAGTCGGAAAATTAATACCAACCGCAGGTAAATTTACTTCAGTATTTGGTAAAACAGGTAAATTAGGATCAACCGCAGGTAAATTTATTTCAGCATTTGGTAGAACAGGTAAATTAGAATCAACCGCAGGTAAATTTACTTCAGCATTTGGTAGAACCGGTAAATTAGGATTAACCGCAGGTAAATTTACTTCAGTATTTGGTAGAACAGGTAAATTAGGATCAACCGCAGGTAAATTTACTTCAGTATTTGGTAGAACAGGTAAATTAGGATTAACCGCAGGTAAATTTACTTCAGCATTTGGTAGAACAGGTAAAGTCGGATCAACCGCAGGTAAATTTACTTCAGTATTTGGTAGAACAGGTAAAGTCGGATCAACCGCAGGTAAATTTACTTCAGTATTTGGTAAAACAGGTAAATTAGGATCAACCGCAGGTAAATTTACTTCAGCATTTGGTAGAACAGGTAAATTAGGATCAACCGCAGGTAAATTTACTTCAGTATTTGGTAAAACAGGTAAATTAGGATCAACCGCAGGTAAATTTACTTCAGCATTTGGTAGAACAGGTAAATTAGGATCAACCGCAGGTAAATTTACTT
>MDSO01000069.1_pt1 | contig 17559 bp, 7 predicted proteins | sample 1005691 | NCBI WGS metagenome assembly MDSO01 (sample SAMN05526595, study PRJNA338239) | gut metagenome | isolation source: stomach gut content | host: Acanthurus sohal | place: Saudi Arabia: Red Sea | collected 2011-04 | reverse complement strand
TTATACAATCATTCTTCCTCATAAATACAAAGTATTTAGGACAAGGCAACTTGATAATAAAATAATGGATAGTGTATTTAAAAATACAGGAATAGATACATTTTTATTTAATACATCAGAAAACGGACTGGACTATATATTCCCATTGTTACAAAATGCTCAAAAGTATTTTGATAAAACTAGTCCTGTATTTAATGATTTAAAAGAACGTATAGATGTATTTAAAGATGTTCCTTTTCAAGGATTTGATGCTAAAGGGTCTACTGCTCCACCAAGTGAATTTGCCACTTCTCAAAGATTAAGCCCCAAACAAACAAGTTATTTATATGTAGCTCAAAATATAGAAACTGCTATATCTGAAATCCGTCCTACTATTGGAGAATTAGTTAGTGTCGCTGAGGGGATTACTACTAAATCATTGAAAATATTAGATTTATCAAATATTGAATTTAATAAAGATAAACGTACATTGTGTGATGTTATCGCATTTAAATTGCAAGTACCAAAATACAATAAAGATAGTGATGAAAGATATTTTCCAACTCAAGTTATTTCTCAATATGTACATCAAGAATTAAATTTTGATGGAATTAAATATCGAAGTTCTTTAAATAAATCAGGAATAAATTTTGTGATATTTAATCCTGATAATGTTGAGTTTATAAATTCCAAAATATATGCTCTTCATAATATTCATATTGAAGTAAAGCAATTAGCTGATATTCTCAACGAAAATATAAACTAATTTGAAAAGGATTTTATATTTTTAGTCTTCCTAACTTAATTTTTAATCTATTGCAAGCAACTTGGTTTGCTCTTGGAGTATTTTCAACACAAAATCCAAATCCTCTTTTGTAGTATCGATACCGAAAGAAAAGCGTATAACATCTTCATTTATTCTTATAGTTGTTAAGTTTAATCTGTTGCAAGCAACTTGGTTTACTCTTGAAGTATTTTCAATACAGAATCCAAATTCTCTTTTGTAATATCGATGCTGAAAGGGAATCGGATAGCACCTTTATTTAATCTTATAGTTGTTAACTTTAATCTGTCGCAAGCAACTTGGTTTGCTCCTGAAGTATTTTCAATACAAAATCCAATTCCTCTTTGGTAGTATCAATACCGAAAGAAAAGCGAATAGCACCTTCAGTTACTCCTATCGCTGTTAACGTGGTCTCTTTCTTTACAACTGAATTAGAGGAACACGCCGATCCGGAGGATACAAAAATCCCCCATGCTTCCAATGCATGCAACAATACTTCGGATCTTATTCCCTTAAACGTTACATTTAATATATGGAATGCTCCATTGGCCAAATCTCCGTTGATAGAAGCGTTTTCTATCGTGGCTAAAATTTGGTTTGCAAAATAATTTTTATTATCTATCATAGATTGTTGACAATTTTTATATTCTTTAAACATTATTTCGGCCGCCGTCTTCATGGCCCCTATACCAGCCACATTTTCGGTGCCAGATCGCAAATTTTTCTGCTGGCCCCCTCCAAATATTATGTTTTTTAGCCTAACATTTTCGCCTTTATATAGAAATCCAACCCCCTTTGGTGCATAAAACTTATGCGCGGATACACTTATCAAATCTATCTTCCCTTGCTTGGCCGAAATCGGATACTTTGTAAAGCCCTGAACTGCATCCACATGAAAAAATGTTTCCGGGTTTTTATCTTTTATTATGTTTCCGATCTTTACTAAATCCTGTATTGTTCCTATCTCATTATTTACATGCATTATGCTTACCAATATCGTCCGGTCATCTATCGTTTGTTTCAGCTCATCTAAATTTATATATCCTTTTTTATCTACTTTTAATGTGTATATCTCAAAACCGTTTTCCGATAAATATTTCATACTTTCTTTTACCGAACTGTGTTCTATGTTCGTTGTTATTATCTTGTTTCCATATCTTTTATAGGCCGCCGCTACTCCCAGTATAGCTAAGTTATTGCTCTCGGTTCCTCCAGATGTAAATATTATCTCTCCTTTTTTAGATCCGGACACCTTCGTCTTTAAAAATTCTGCCGCATCCTTTATTATCTTTTCCGCATCTATTCCTTTCTGATGTAGCGAAGACGGATTTCCGTATACCTCTTCTAATACATACACCATTCGTTCTATCACTTCTTGTCTTGGCCTTGTCGTTGCTGCGTTATCTAAATATATTTCCATATTTTTTATTCCTTTTATATTATATTTTTAAATAAAATATCTCACCCTTAACAAAGCAGTGAGATCCAAATCTTAATTGTTAGATTCTATGATTTCATATAACTCTACATCATGATTTCTAAACCTCGCCCTACTTTTTTCCCCTTTTATACGGATAGAATTTGTTGGGCAATTATGCGTACATGCAAAACAATTTATGCAGTTATTTCCCAATGCTATTTTTACATTCTTATTTTTTCGTGTTATATTATTGACCGGACAAACTTTAATGCATATACCACATTTTTTACAATTATTTTCTACAATCATAAAGTTTTTTATACCTGCGCCAGATCTATTAAACATTAATGAATCTTTGGTAGATGGTGTAGCGTTTGCTTTAACCATTTTCTTGGTTATTAGTTTGGATACCGGATTGCCTTCTTTAATTTTATTTTTAGATTCTTCTATATCCGCTTTAATTAATTCTAACTGTTTCGGAACCTGCTTTTTCGGCTCACCTTGAATTTGTTTATCCATGTCAAACCCAGGGATCCAATTGTCCACCATCTTTATAGTATTGATATAATTGAATTTTAGGCCTGCCTTCTCGCCGATTTCTACCAAGTTAGTAGCGGCTGAACCGGAGTATATTCCGTAGGTCATGATAGCAAACAAATAATTGCATTCTAAAGTAACTTTTTCCAAAAATTCTTTTATATATTTTGGCACAGATATGCTGTGGATCGGAAATACAAGGCCTATTTTGTCATCCTTAAATTCAAAGGTCTCATTTTTAATCATCTGAGGTATTGAGTATAATTGACCGCCTACCGATTTTGCAATATGTAAGCTATTACCTGTTGCTGTAAAATATAATATCGTCATTCTTGATTCATCGTCCTTTCTTTATTTATAATGAGTACATGGAATATTTTAATACAACTTTACTATGTTGTCAACTAGGAACCTTATTTATCCAAAAATTTAATCTCTCAGTCAGCTACGTTAACAGCTGAAGGTCAAGGGCGCAGTTTCGCTACGACGCTCTCCCTTAGTTATCAACGCCTAGTTCCATCCGCCACCTTAATTCTCAACGTACAATTCTATTCGTCACTTTCGTTCTTAACCACTCTATTCAGCAGATTCGTGGCTACTCCATTCAGCTAAGGTAAAGTGCACGATTGCACTGCAACTTTCTTAAGTTCCCGGCCATACCCCTGAAAGGCATACATGGGAACTTAAGAAGTCACAAAATGATGGAGAGAGAGAAGTGTAAAACAACAATTCAGATTAGTAACTAAAATTTGTAGGCGCGCTTTCTCCCTCCGTCAGCTAACGCTGACACCTCCCTCCCGGAGGGAGGCACCACTTCCCCCACAATGTTGTGAAGACGGAGGGGGCACCGCTTCCCCGCCATAGCCTCCCTCTCCGAGGGATGTGGCACGAAGTGACGGAGGGAGTTAGACGGAGTGAGGCACCGCTTCCACGCAATTTTGTGCAAACTACCGAAGGAGTAATAAAAAATTAAAACGAAGTAAGCGCAACTTGTAGGACCCCTCAGTCAGCTAACGCTGACAGCTCCCCTGAAAGGGGAGCAGGGCACCCGCACTATTAGTTAGCTTCGCCAACAGATTCTTAAGTTCCCGCCTATACCCCCTTCCAGGGGAGCAGGGCCACTTTCCCGCAATTTTATGAAGACGGAGGGGGCACCGCTTCCTCGCAATTTTGTGACTAAGATTCTTAAGTTCCCACCTATGCCCCTGGAAGTGGAGTAGCGCTTTTGATCCATTTAAATTTATCTAGAAATTATACCTTTGTAGAATCCGCCACCGCTGCTTGTTGCCCAAATAATATTCTCATTATTTGGCGCAGGATCGAACGACACATCAAAGGCCTGAGTAGCATTCCCAAAGTCTTTGTTAATCTTATGCCAAGTTTTAGCGTTATCCTCTGTTAAATAAATCCCACTATTGAAACAGTCATATTTAGAAAAATTATCTCTAACGATAGTCAGCATTCTATTTTTATTATAAGGATCTCTAGCGATTTCAATAACGATAGGCATTTCAAATATTTTTTGCCAGGTAGCACAATTATCTTGGCTACGCCATATTCCTCCCAACTTAGCTTCGGAAGCAAAATCCCCGGCCGTAACAAATATTTCACCAGAACCCTTATCAACCATAATTCTCAAAACCTGAGCCACTTCGGGAAAGCTACTTACCGGATACCAGTGTTGTCCCTGATCGGTCGATTCGAATAAACCACCAGCCGGCCTTAAAGTAAAATTATCCACTAAGATAACGCCAGATTTAACCCTCGAACCAATCACTACAGAAGTTTGGTCTACGGCTGTAGTAAAAAATAAGCTTGTAGTATCTAGCCTTTCATTAGCAAATTCGATTACCGAATCGATCTCTCTCGTCTCCGGATTCATGACAATTAATTCGCCTACACTGTTTGCGCACGCCCGGGTAATTACCGATAAGCAATATTTCGTGTTTGGTAACAACCCAGTTACTGTTTGCGTTATGCTTGCGCCGTTAGTTATTCTTGCTGCATTCTTTAATATGTTGGTTACAATAGAAACGTCCGCTATATTGCTAACACTCCATCCATCCAAAGTATTCAATTGCGCTGAATGAATACTAACCGGACGACCAGCTGTAGAACTGGCCAACAAAGTACGATTATCAGGCATAAATGCTACATTAAATATACTAGGCAAATGTGGAAGGCCATTATTTACTCTCGCCCAGTTGTAGCCTGCATCCGTAGATTTCCACACACCATATAAATCACCTAATAATTGAGGCCCCCCAGGTTCTGCTATCGGTACGCCGGACATAGCAAAATAGATTACGTTTGGATCTATCGGATCCACTATTATAGTTTTGATAAACGCTCGCCAGTAAATTTTATTATCTTCCGGAATATCAAAAATTCGAGATATAGCATTCCAATTTTCGCCACCGTCTGTTGAGCGAAAAAATTCCCCATTATGCTCCTGCCTAAATATGCACATATACATTAATTTTTCATCATGTGGTGATATCGATACCCAGGCTGCACTTTCCGGCGAGTTAATAATATTTCTTACCGCTACCCCATTCTTTAAATATTTTTCTCCACCTTCTTCTCTCACAAATAATCTATTTTCTCCCGAAAGAAGATACATTTTATCCGGGATTCGTTGGTCTGTAACTATATATCTTCCCGGTAAATTGCTGTTTCCAAGCCCCACATAATTTCCTTCAGCTGTTCTAATAGAATCTATGTTTTTCCACGTCTTGCCATGATCTGTAGACTTAATAAATGTTCTGTACATTACATATACATTCCCGTTTTTATCTATATCTAAATCTCTAGCACCTTGTCTAGTATAAAGTTCTCCATGATAAATGTCGCCATAATGCTGCGACTCTACATTTACATTCGTCGGCTGATTTCGCTTGTCCCAATATTCCTTGTTAGCTTGCCATCCCGTTCCCGTTCTAGTCGATACACTCCAGTTTTTTCCGCCATTTTCAGTCATCCAGATGTCGCCTATAAACATGGATATTTCATGCTCTGCATTATGCATAATATAAACTCTATCAGGATTCGTAGGGTCTATAGCTATCTTACTAAAATTATGAATATACAGCTCCGGTAAGTTCGGATACTTTTTGCTAAACTCTTCTACATCCTTAAAATATTTTCCCATTGCTCTACCTGGACTAAAATACCATATCGGTACAAAATCTCTATTTACTCTGCTTTCTTCTTCTGCAAAAACTTTCTTGTTTATCCTGTCAATCTCTTTTAGATCTATCCCTAGGTCGCCGGTTACATTTTGCCAAGACTCGCCTAGATCCGTACTTTTTAATATAGCTATGTCCGAAATCACCGTTTTATTCAATTCATCCAGTATATATCTAGCTTGGCGAATAGCATATATTATACTTCCATCCTTATCACTAGAGTAGAGATCAAAGTCACGGACTAAATTAGTGTCTTCTCCTGTTTTATCTTCTAAATTCTCTAGCTTAATAAATGATTTTGCGCCGTCCACACTTTTGTATAAGCCATATGTTGTATTCACTAACACTATATTGCTGTTCTTAGGATAAACTACTATTTTGCCAAATTCGGCCCGTGGATCGATTCCTGTATTTTTTAATAGCGTGAAGGTCTCGCCCTTGTCTACTGATTTCCATAGCTTGCCCGGATTATTCGGACTTACTCCATGTGGATGAGTGTAATCTCTCGGATTTTTCTTGCTAATCCAGAAATTGCCCGATCCAACATACCATATGTTATCATCGTTTGGATCAACGGCTATGGCGCTAATCGGTAAATCAACTCCTCCTAACTTCTCAAAACTTTCTCCTTTAGTATTCGTTTTCCAAAAATTCATTCCTCCGCCTATCCCAAAGTTTTCGTCTTGCCGAGAAAAGTCTAATGCGTATAGCCTAACCGGCTGGCCAAATCTTTCCGATTCATCGTAGTCTATAACCGATTGATACGTCTGTCCGCCGTTCTTCGATATATAAGAATTTTGCATGTCCGGAAAATTATACACATAATTCGGGTCCGTCGGATGTATAAACACGTTTTCCGTGTCGCCGGCGGTACCGGGACCGAATTGATACCATGTTACAAAATCTTCCGATTTCATTTTCTTCTCATTCATGAGCTTAAAATATTCGTTTAGTGCTTCATAATTGTAGTCCATTTTTTCTCCTTCTGAATTGATGTTATTCGGCGGCCGAGTATTGCCGTCATGAATTATATAACCCAAAATTTGGCTAATTTATTCAGAATTAAGAAAAAAATCCATATCTAACCTCTCAGTCACTTCGTGACAGCTCTCCTAGAAGGAGAGCCTAAAAAATTAAGCTAGATACTCTTCTCAGAATTACGAATTTTCAGTCTGTACATATTTTTTCAAAACCCATTTAAGTATGAATTTTGGTGCCGGCTTTGCGAGAATTGAAACTGTGTCTATCAAATCCTCTTTGGTTGTCAAACCATTAAATGACATTGTTTCAAAGTGTTGCCCTATTTCCTTTACTACATAATTATTTTTTACGAATCCATTTTTAATGTAAAATTCTAACCTGCTTTTTCTTATAGCAAAATCATTGTATTTTTCCGAAACTTCTTCCATAGATAAAAATATGGTCTTATCATTATAACGACTCTTTATGATGTTTAGCACACGAGTACCGTAGCCTTTAGATCGAAGGCTCGAATCCATTGCAATATATAAAATATAAACTTTGGTATTATTCCTAATTAAATATGTTAACCCTACGAACTTGTCTTCATCATAAAAAGCTAAAAACTCTATATCTTTTCTACGACTTTTGCTTACCAGAAACCATAATGGCAACCTTTCCTTTCCTGGAAAAGACGTACAATATACGTCCTTTATTCCTGATTCTGATTTTATTAATTTCTTGGTTATCGGCCTATATGTTATATTTTCCACAGTTATCCTTCTTTCATGATCTTATCCGCTTATTTAGATGTCGATCTCACTATTAAACGCAACATCAATTTTATATTCTATTTCCATTGGATCGTCAATACCATTCGTTATTATAAGTTTATATATCTTACGTCTATCAAAATATATCGGCTTTAAATTAAATTTAATTTGAAATTCTCTCTCCGTATTATCCTTTGCCTTCTTGTCTGCTACTATAGTTTGCTTATCACTTACACAAACTCCTTCATCATCTATAAAATACAATTTATAATCGATTGGTTTAATCTTATTTCCTACAGCTGTCTTTTGCAATAATTTAAGCGAAAATACTAAATTAGATATTTTTCTGCTTTCACTTATTAACATCAATTGTACATTTTCAGCTCTCTTAGATTGTTTGGATGAATTTTTATAGCATATCAATGGTATAATTAATTCCTGCAAACTAATTCCTCCATGAACATAATTTTCAGCACCTCCCGATTTTTTGATGCGTATTATATTCTTTGGAGCATACCCTATTACTCCCTTAACTTGCATATTTACTTTAATTAAAAATTCAGCTGTTGTATTTTCGGATGTTATAGCATATCTTTTTCCTAATTCATAAATATCACCTTTAAATACATCTTGACTCACCTTCTCTGTTTCTGCCAAAGCCTTATAACTATACAAAAACCCATGATCCGCTGTAATAAAAATCTTTGTACCATTCATTTCCTTTGTTATCATTTTTACAATACTCAAAATTTCTTCTATAGCTATGTTACAGGCTTCAAATACCTTGTTTTCCGTTAAAGCTTTGTCTCCTATCGCATCTATTGAATTATGATAAATGTATACTACTTTTTGCTCATTTGAAATTACTCGACGCTCTGCACTTTTCATTCCTATTAACTCGTTATATGTTATTGCAATACTTTCTTTATTCTTTGTTTTCAGTATCCTTTCTCTATTTTTTATCCCACTAGTTGATTGTCCATCAACTTCAAATAATATTACTGAATCATTTTGTTTTATAGAAAATTCATTATGCGGTAACAGAGCTGCCATACCATAACTTGTTATTGACGGAAATACCGCTTGCATATATTCTAACTTAGCCTTCCCTTCAGTTTGTCGATCAAGATCGTCTTCTAATTGCTTTGCTATCTCATATCTAAAAGCATCAGATATAATTACAAACACTTTACTATTTTTATTTTTCACGTTATCTACATATCTTGAATAAAATTCCCTCTGTCTCGCTATATCGCTAATCTCTCCTTGTGTATCCAAATCTTCGGAAATAGCTTCAATCCAACAATTGTTCAACTCCTTTAAATACCAATTGTTATAAACATTTTCAATATAGTCTGCACTCTGCTTTAATAAATCTCCTAAAACTAAATTTGGATCTTTTAAAGTTTTCCCAAATGCTAAATGAAAATGTCTATAATATTTATCCATTTTATAAGCCTCTGTAACGTAAAATTCGCATATTTGCTGAGCCTCCTTAAAGTGAAATCCAGCACTATTTTTTTTGTAAAACTCATTTATTTTCACAATATTATATAAACATTCATAATAATCCTTACTTTTATTAAACCACGAAGCAACTTTACGTCTATCTATTATATCCAAAATAAAATCTGTTCTTATAACTTGTTCATTTATATCTATAAATAACCTGCTTAATATCACTTCATTAACTGAAGGAAATATTTGAACATCAATTAATGCGTTCATATCCATCTTATTAAATATACTAATTAAATTAACGTACTCCTCAACACTTTTTGTAATTTCATAAAACTTATCATTATAATCAAAATCTTGAACTAAACTATAACAAAAGGCTTTTTTTGAACTTGCAATAAACTCTTCTACCCCTTTAAACTCACTCTTATCAATTGTTTGACATAATCCAGTCAAAAAAATATGAGTTGCTAAATCCATAAGGGTTTTTTGCTCATCTTTTATAAATCCCGTATATTTCTTTATCATCTCCCAAAAAACATTCATATTTCCAACTTTTCTAATTTTAACTAAACATTCATTATTATCATCCTCTAACCCATCCAAAAGAACTGCTACAATAATATTTTTTGCCCCCCCTTCTCTTCTACATAATATAGCCATTATATTAATGTCCAGTTGTGTTGGAGTCACATATACTCTATCCATTTTACGAAGTGCTAGCACATAATTCTCATTTTTCAAAAATTCCCCGTAAATTTTAATAGCCTGACGCATTACATGCGTATTCTCAATATTAAGTTCCTGCATTTTGATAGAAAAATAATCCGCCCTAAAAACTTCACTATACAGTTCTACATCCAAAAGCCATTTTTCTTCATCCTTTTCACAACTAATCGGATTATATATAAGGTAATTACTTTCCAAATCATCAATCGTTAGAAGCTTTTTTACTGCAAAATTATTATTTTCCGTTAATTTTATTATCTTAACATTTTCTATAAATATTTCATCAACAATTTCTGCAAACTCTCTATCGTTATCATTCCAAAAAATAATCCGTCTTATATAAAACTCATCTAACGGTTGCTTAAACCGTTCTATAAGACTGTTTTGTATTGTTTCAAGCGTCATTTTAATCCTCCAAAATATCTAACTCTTTTTATTTCATATATACATTCTATTTAACTTTCGCAATAACATCTTTAAATATCTCATAATTTTTTAATACACCATCATCCAAATCGATATCTATATTTTTATCAGCTAAATGGTGTATCTTTTCCTCAAATTGTCGTATCTCTAACGTTTGTTCTTTCAACGTTTTTAGCCTCTTTTCAAGATTTTTCTTCTCTTTAATCGTAGCCGATATCGCCGAATCCTCAAGGATCGCAATTTGTATGCGATATCTTTCTTGTTGCTCATGTACATAATCAGTACGTATTTTGGCCAATAAATCACTACTATATCTATGCATATAGATTAATCCTTTAAATCCATTTTTCTTCCCACTATCAAAAAGCCAATATATAGGACGCTTCTTATATATTTTACAATGATCACTATAAAATTCATTTAAAAAATAATTACGAATAACTTCTCTCGCTTCACCTTTTGGATTTAATGTCTTCGCTATAAATTCCAAGTTTTCTTCTAGTTCATCCTCTCCGTAAACTACCGAAATAAATTTAATAAACTTACCCACAATATCATCCTCAAAATATTCGTCATCACAAATACGGATTATATTATCAACGTCCGGCTTAAATGTAGTATATTTGCTGTTGTCAAACTCGCCTCCTGCATAGGCTAGCCCCTTTACATCAAGTGAGTATCGTCCGAATATGCAACCTATAGCATAACTAATCAGTGACTTTATTTCACGGGCTAGATCTGCTTTTCTCACTGTTATATCTTTATCTTCTAGTTCTGGGTTTAGTTCATCTTGCAATCCATATATTCCTATAAACATTCGGTTAAGTTCTTCTTCATTTGCTTTTAGTACATTAAAACGATCATTACATTCGTTTTCCCATTGTTTAAATTTATCTGCAATTGTTTTCTCATTTATCTTTTGATCAACTAACGGATGATATTCAAAATCCCATGAAGTCTCAAAGCTATCCCAGTCTTTTTTTGAAATGGCAATATTTTCTTTTACTAATTCAACAACTTTTGTTTCACATTGTTCATCTTTCAACACAGGAAAGTTTGAAAAATTACCTATTCTTAAATGTATAGTGGGATTTAATATTTTAAAAAAATGATTAGCTATTTTACTACCTAATAATCCTAATAAATAATTTAAATTATCTCCAAATGCAGACATTCCTGTTGCTTCATGTATACTACCTGGTATTCTATACCTAATAGCAAAATCACCAGTTGTTATATCTGACCAAGTTATAGCTTCTTTAAAATAAGTCTGAGGACTGTTAATTCCTGAACGTTGTTTTCCATTACTATCTTTAAAATTCCTTATTTCATAGCCATTATTTTCCCAATTTACTAAATAATCATAATTTCCATACCACTGGCGACGTTCCCCGCCTTTATTACAGGGGAACCACTTCATACCACTATTTAAAGCATCTTCTAAAGAACTACAATTCATTGCATATTTATTATTTTCTACCTCATACCATAATCGTAAAAATCTGTTATTGTTAGCTGTTTTTAGCCCTTCTTTAGCATCTAATATATCACCCATTTTTCTCCCGTTCTTAAAGGCTTTAAGTATATCCTCACTCACCCAATAAGCAATCGGATTTCCAGGGATTTTAGTGAAATTTTCTTGGTTAGCTATATAATGATTTTCGACTTTAAAAAATTCTGGTTCTTTTTCATCTTTATGAGAATAACAAAAATCAACTAAACGTACTCCTATAAATTTACAACGAATTGGCATTTTTCGATTAACCCATGCAACAATAGGATTATGTCCTACTTTACCATCAAAGAGTTCTGTTCCAAAATCTACAATAGATGTAAAAGCACAATGATTTAATAAATATTTTCTTAATTTTTCAAAACTAGAGAGAAACATCCATGAAGACGTTGTAATAAAAGAAACAAAACCATTAATTTTACATAAATCATCAACTGCTTTTCTTAACATAACCATTGATAAATCTGATTTTACTTCATAGTAATTGTTTTTAATATATTTATCTAAATTAGGACTGAATCTTGCATTTCCTAAGTAAGGTGGATTAGTTACTACAATATCATATTTTTGACTTAACAATCTTCTAAAATTCCAAGTGTTTAATTTTAAATTATATTCTTCCTCAAATAAAGTAAGTTTTTCAATTTGTTGTGGTTTTTCTTCTAATTCATTAATTTTTAATATTGATCCATATTCTTCACCATCTGTATAACCTTTAGGACAATATATTTGTGGGGCAATACCTTTAGTTAAAAATCTTCTATCATATTTTCTAGCTTTCATCATTATTGCAAAATAAGCAAGTTGGTAAGCTCTTTCATCAATATCAAGACCGTATAAATTATTTTCAACGATTAATCTAACAGTTTCTCTACTACTATAACCTTGATTTTCATATATCTGCATTAATACATCAAATGCGTATACTAAAATATGTCCACTACCCATACAAGGGTCAATTACTTTTAGTTCTTCTAATTTAAAATTATCTTTATTATTTATGATTTTAAGTTGTTGAATTACTTCTTCTGTTTGTTCTGCTTCTTCAAGATAATATTTCCAATTCATTAATTTATGTTCTATATTTAATTTTTCTACCGCCAATCTACCAAGAGAATTTTCTACCATATATCTAATAGCCCAATCTGGAGTATATATAGTAGTCGCAGGTGATAATAATTCTTTTGATATCCTACTTTTAGACATATTCCCATCATAAACTAATTTATTTAAATCAGAAATATAAAATTGATACAACCACCCTACAATTTCAACCGCTTCTTTCCAGTCCTCTTCGGGAATATTATTTACCATATTAGCGATAACACTATTACTACCCAAAATATTATCAGGAAGTAACAATTCCAAATAATCTCCCATTTTCTCAAACATTTTAGGTAGTAAAGAATGCAGCGCATTACATTGCAACAATAGCAAATATCTATATAAGTCAGCTTCAGCACTTGCGGATTCAAGTAACTGATATACTTTTTCCCTATCAATTCCATCCAATTCAATCGTTGTAGCTACTTGTAAAATTTCAGGTTTAAATTCACCCTTATCATTTGTAAAAACTCTAATATGAGTAGGTAAATAATCGTTTACTTCCATAAATCTAAGAGCAATGAACCGGTTAAACCATGTATAAGCTGCTTTTTCCATAGTCTGCTCATATCCATTTTTTCTAATTTCTTCAATCAAGGCTTTTCTTTGATTTATTTTATTACCATCAAGAATAAATCCATTTACGGATACAGCATTTATATCTCCACATCCGTTTTCGTCTATCCCATAATTAAAAGCTTGTTGTTTAACTTGCTCGATCAAATCCGTTCTGGATTGAATAGCAAATTTTTGTATTACTGATTTATTCATAAATAACTCCTTTGTGATTGTATTACCTTTGCCACGATCAATTTACCTGCACAATATCATTCTCATTCAGTTTGTCATATAATTTTTTGCGCATATCTTCAACATATTTATCAATGTCTTCTTTACTTTGTAACCTCTTTGCAGGACAAAGATCATAACGCTTAATAGATACCGACTTAAGTTGTTTTATAGATGTTCCACTAGAAGTTTTTTCTGGTTTAGGAGGAGCCATCAAAATGTCAATACGTTCACAAATAGTCTTTGTTTGGTTAAGCAATTGACTATTAATAGCATCTAAACTAGTTAATGAGATTGCATCTTTTATTTCTTCTCGTTTTCTTACAAAATAATCATCCGCTTTTTTTAACTCTTCTTTACAATTACTTCCGGCCAATGAATGTACATCACCTCTACATTGTATTCGCATATTATTTACTTCCTCTTTTTTTGCCTTTAATAAAAGTCTATATGCATCATCTATTTTTTGTAATAAATCTGGTAAATCTTTAATACGATTATAGGGTTTAGTCAAGTTTAATATTTGGCTAACTTGATCTAAATTATCCAAAGTTTCAGTATCTGCTGAAAAATAATCTCTTTCATTTCTATAACTACTCATTTTCTTTATAGTATTATCAAATACTTGTTTTTGTGTTCTAAAGAATGTTTCGATCATTTCAGTATCTTCTGCCGTATCAAGCAACTCATCTTGTTTAGACAATATATGAGTTAATAAGGCAGTATTATTTTTTTTATGCTCTAAAATATCATCCATTAAATTATGAGCCGAAATAACTTGTTCCTTTTCTGGATACTTTTCATTTTCATAGTATTTTAATAAATTATTATAATAAGTTTGCTTTTCTTTAAATTTATCCATTATAAAATCTACAAGGTCTTTTTCATTATTAGGTATCACATTAGTGTCTAAATAATCACGTAAAAAAGTCATGGCTTTTCTAATTAACTTTTCATCAACTGGTATATGACGTACCACAGTAACTTTCTCAATCTCTACTTTTTTACGAAGATAATCTATCATTTTACGGTCGGTTTTATCTATAATCGTGCCAGCATAATGAATTTCAATTTTTTGTTCTACTAAAAGCCTTGCAATAATGCTTGCAATATCAATCTCCCTAAATCCATATGGAATCTTAGTATATCTTCTTTGAATTTCACCCATGGATGGAGGTGATATCCTTGTGTTTTCTCGTTCTATCCAGCTAAGAACTTCAGCTAATGCCTCTTCATTGTTTTTACCAGATTCAGAGATTGTATTTTGAACAGACCCATTTAAAATTTCTAAAATATCCTTATCACTATCAGTAAAAGAATTTACTAAATTAAGCTTTGTATATACACTGTCTACTAAAATTTTTAAGGCAAATTCAATTTTATCACGAGCATTACTGAAACTCATTTTTACTTTTTCACCACTAACATACAATTTACCCTCTAAAATAGCTTTTTCTATATATTCACGAGTTCTATCTTTTAATTGTTTTACCTCATCTTGATATTTACGTATTATATCTTGTGTTGTTTTGGGTAATTCTGAAATATTACGTTGCTTTGTAAATTTGATAATTTTCATTGCTTGTTCTATTTCTTCAAAGTAGGGTGTTTCATCCGATAATATAATGATAGCTTCTTTACTTAGTCCGGATGTCATCAATATTTCTCTTTCGGTTTTATCATATAACTCACCTGCTTGAGTTATAATTTTAAGACACACGCCTCCACTCGACGACCCACTTACAGTATCATCTATAAATTTGTCAAATCCAAAATCATATTTGCCATACTTAAACTTTGTATGTGTGTAAATTTCATTAAATATAGTTGCTGAAATACTTTTTCTTATATCTTGATTGGAAATATCAACTTTTTTTATATCTCTTGCAATATCTTGTTCTTCATCTGTAAGAAAACTATATTTGTCGCTGTTTTTTGCAACATAATTTGAGCGCATAAGCCTGTCCAAAGAAGTTTTGATAGCTTCCCTAAGTTTAATTTTATCAATTCTTACATCGTCAATCATTAAATTTGAGACATTATCAATATTTGATGGAATATCCTTATTTAAATAGCGTAATAAATACAATAGTTTTAATAAATTAACATCTTGAGGTAAAATTCCATCTCCATTCTCTGCAGCCTTTTGCGCACGATTAATTACTCGCCTAATTGTAGTATCAAGAGCATTGCTTATTGTGTCATAAAAATAATAAAATGGAACTAAAGCATGTTCATCTTTATTTTTAATGGTTTGTGTCGCAAGTTGGTAACAATCTAATAATGACCTTTCTCCGCTAGACTGATGTTTGCTTGCAATACCATAATTTCTAATCGCATCAAAAACTTTTTGAATAATAGTAAACTGGTACGGTACAAATGGATAATTATCCACGTATTCATTCTCATCACGATATCCTTTTAAATCCATCATGCAATCATCGCTAAATGTAAATAAATTTTTTAAAATTGCTTGCGTTTGCTTATAGTTCATAATCAATAGATTTTGGGCATTGTCATTCTTTTTAAGTATACGCTTTTTTATAACTTCATCCGCTGAAGAAGATGTCAAACTAAGTTTTGTATTAAATCTACCCAAAATACCTGAAAAATCCATCTCGTCATGTTTTGTAAAAGTATCTATGGCTTCTTGGCTTGTCACAACAATCCATACTTGACCTTGTGATGTAGAACCCAGCTTTTCAACAATTCCTTGCAAACTTAATTTTAAATTTACATCCGTATTAATATACTGACCTACTTCATCGATCATAAATAATAGCTTAAAATTTTTGTCTTTACTTTTTACATATTTATCAATATCGTTAGCCAACTGATCAATACTCATATCAGAATTTTCTACGCCATTAAACCAATTTCTTGCAGATGTTTCACTCATATCTAAAACTTTAATTAATACTTCCACTATATCATCTTCAAAAAAGGCAATGCTATCCCTTGAATCTATCCAAGCATTTCCGTTAATCTCCTCAAAAGCCTTTTCAAATTCAATTGTTTTATTGTTCTTTTCAATAAATCTTTCTAGTTTAACTATCTTTAAATCATCTCCATAATATCCTAAATGATTATAAAATACCTTGGCCATTGCTCTTACAATCGAAGCATCGTTTTTTTGACCTACTGTCGCTTTACTTATTTCAAACAAAATAGTCTCGGTAGGGTTGTCAACACATCTCTTTATAGTAGAAAAAACAGATGCGTCTTCAATTTTATCCTTAAAATATTCTATCGCACTTTTTCCGGCCACTTTTTTATTGCCTAAAAGGTATGATAACATTTTAAGAAAATGAGATTTACCACTTCCGTAAAATCCCGAAATCCATACCCCTACTTTATTTGTTGAAGTATCAAGTGATTTTGAATAATGATCAAAAAAAGTATAAAAATGTTTTCTAAGCTCCGTTGTAATTACATATTCACTAAGTTCTTGTTTTAGGCTTAAATCATCATCTTGGTTAACTTGGATTACACCATTAATTTGCCTATCTATATCGTTTAAAAACATATTTTTAATATTCACACTTTTTTCTCCAATCTACAACAAGTTAAACGCTCTATAATAATGGCCATCAATAAATTTGCCGAATAACTTTGGACTGATTCCGTCATATTCTCCTGGATAGAACACTACAACAGGAACATCAAAAAAATGTAGCTGCATATTTTCTAATAAATTATGTGACCTCATATAAGGAAACACTTTTCCCACTCCAGATAAAATTACTACATCACCAAATTTATGATTCTCATATTTCATTTTTTCTACAAAAGCGTCAGGAGTTGCTATCTTTTGTATTTGTGTTAAAAGGTATTCTTTGCCCTTTTTCTCTTCTACTGAAGCTACATTTTTTAAAACTCGTTTGCTTTCTAAAATATCT
>MDSO01000068.1_pt1 | contig 17876 bp, 12 predicted proteins | sample 1005691 | NCBI WGS metagenome assembly MDSO01 (sample SAMN05526595, study PRJNA338239) | gut metagenome | isolation source: stomach gut content | host: Acanthurus sohal | place: Saudi Arabia: Red Sea | collected 2011-04 | reverse complement strand
TTACCCACGTGTTACTCACCCGTCCGCCACTAACTACCGAAGTAGTCCGTTCGACTTGCATGTGTTAAGCACGCCGCCAGCGTTCATCCTGAGCCAGGATCAAACTCTCGGTTAAAGAAAGTTTGTCATCTGACATTACTTTTAGTACTTTGATTCTTTAATGAATCGACTGGTCTAGTTCTTGATACTATTTTATTTTCAATGTTCAACATCTTTCGATCTTGTATCAACATTTATTAGCTAACATTTCTTGTTTGTGTTTGCTGTTCCCTGCTGACTTGTCTTATTATGCACTATAATGTCGAAGAAGTCAACCTTTTTTTGAAACTTTTTTTTTGTGAGCCTATAATTTACCAATAATTTTTATAGGAAAACCTTTGGTAATACTAGCTTTATAAGCAATGAAATTTTTTTAAAAAAAATGAAAAAATACACTTTTTTGCTCATATTTCCCCTTATATCCGCTTATAAAAATTCTGAACAATAAAAAAACTCCCTAAAAAATCTTTAGGAAGTCAAATTCTAAAATCTAATTTTTTTATTTTGAAAACTAATTTTCTAAATTGATTAAAGCAACAGTAGAAATTTTTCCGCCACTTTGTTCTATAGAAACAGTAATTTCATTTTCTTCTCTTAATATACCCACCGGCACAATAAAGTCTACATAACCAAAATATCTATCCGGTTTATTCGAGAAAGACATGTCGTATTCTTCAAAATTATATCCGTTTACTGTTACATTAAGAGGAAGAGAAAATCCATCAGTACGCCCCAATGACACCCTTAGAACGCTTGATGATACGTCGGTTGAAGGGATTTTAATTGCAAAATCTATATTTGCCCCTGTGTCATGTAACATACTATCGCCGTAATAAGTCATTTTTGTAACAGTATTATCGATTTTCGGAGATTTATTTAATGTAATCTTAAAAATACTAGTTTCTTCTACGTGCATAAAAATATTTTCTAAACTATCTATCTGCTCGTTATCTACAAAATGAATTTCTCCCATATCCAAATAACTTGTTGTTCGCTCAATTTTTTCGATTTCTTCATCCTTAAGTTTTAGATCTAAATCTATATATGCTCGCTGTGGATTCATATTTGTCACCGCTACATAAATAATATTCTGATCTTGAGCACTATGGACGAAAATATTATCATTAACATCGTTCGTAGAAACTGGAAGCAAATCTCCGTTATACTCATCCCAAGTCTCGATAAAATATTTCATATCCGTCAATCCTTCTTGAGCTGTGCTAACAAGTCGACCAGATTTATCATAAGCCCATAAAGTATTATGAGAATCTTTTTCCCACCATGTGGCTGGTATTAAAAACGGTACCACTATATCAAACTCATTGGCTCGATTCATATATCTTATCAAATATGAATTGAAATTTTTCAGATTAATCCAATAATCAGGCGCTCCCGGCCCACTATGTAGCGTACCCGTTTCGGAAATTACAAACGGCTTAACATTATCCGTAAGGATCATGTGATTTCTCAGCAAATCTAAATCAGCCTCAAATCGTCCGGTTAAATATCCACCATAATTCGTTTTAGTATCATTTAAAATTAAATCTTTACTTTCGTAAAAATGATAAGAATAAAAATCCAAATGCTCCGCTGTATCATCTAAAAATTTTAAATGTCGTTCAGCTTCTTTAAAGTTACCATGATCTAAAGCCATCCATGCAGCTGTCGCTCCACCTACTAATATTTCTGGACTTTCCTTTTTTATAGCATCCGCCGTAATATTATGAAAATCCGCTAAAACGTCCCAACCATAATCCGGAATTGGATTGTAATGATGTGTCCAATTACTCGTTATCGTCGCTTCATTTTTTACCTCTACCCATTTCGGTCCACGACCTTCCATTTCCTTATCATGTGCTACAATATATTTTGCGGCCAAATCGGCTGCTGCCTCAAAATTTTCAACACCCGGTGTTCCTTTGCCCGTGTCGGCTCCATCAACATACCAACTTGGCCAATGATTAAAACATAGAACGTATTCTAAGTCGCTCGGATATAGTCGGTCAAATGTTGCGATTTCTTTTGAGCCATCTGAGAAAAGTTCTGGAAATATACTATAATCAGCATATCCAGGTTTTTGCGGATCTTCTTTTAATTTTGGCGCAAACGCATCATAACCAATTTCTAAAGCTGGTCCAAATTTATATATTTGTCGACCCGGCATAAAATCTTTTTCTGTATAATATTCCGCCACTTTATATCCATCATCATGCCCTGTCGGATAGGCATAAACTCTCTTGAATTTATCATTCTCAAAACTCGTTATTCCTTCTATGCTAAGCCTATTCGTTCCGTCCACACTCACTGTTATCCCATCCAATATTTCTCGGTCAGCACCTAGAACTTCCCACGCTGTTGTATCCATCGTCATCGACACTCCATGTTGTGAAAATAATTGTACAGCATCCACCTTTACTGGTCCCGTAAATTTAAACTTATATCCCGTATATGCCTCCGCTCCACGCTCTAATTCATTAACATGATCTACAGTAAACGTAGTCGTTCGTATTTGATAATTTGTATCGCTAAACCATGGCGAAGATACTTTTCCTGTATTACCTTTTGCTGCCGAAATCCCCTGAATAAATTCTGTACTCTTAAATCCGGATCCAAGCACATCGATTCTAGTGAACGGAAACATAATTCTTACTATATCAGCCGGCAATTCAATTTCTTTCGTTTGACCAGCTTCTAATTCAAACGGTTCTATCCCAACATTAATGGTTTGAATTAAATCTTCATGATCATTCACTTGCTGAATTATTTTTGACTCATACTTTTTTATTACCGATTCAAACGTGTCGTACGCTAATTTTGTTGCCTGAACATCTGGTGGCAAATTCGACTCCGCAGCCTGAATCCCGGCAAATGGCAAACCGAATAACATAAAGCAATTAATGAGTAAACATTTTTTTAATAATTTCACGATAATCTCCTTTAACGAATCATTGATTATTTTTATATACAAAAAATTGTTTTCCAAGTTTTCCTGATTCTAATTATGGACAATCATTATTAAATAAGTATCGTTTAAAGTAGAGGACAGCCCCTTTGCAATTTCCCCTCAGTTTATTTCGTTTTCGAAACATTGCAGAGGAAGCAGTGCACTTAAGCCTTCCGTCCCCCGGAAGGTGGACGCGAAGCGGACGGATAGAGTAAAATTAATTCTCCATATTGATCAATGCTACAGTAGAAATTTTTCCACCGGATTGATCTACCGAAACTGTTATTTCGTTAACGTCTTTTAAAATCGAAGCGGGTACAATATAATCTACGTAACCAAAATATCTATCAGGCTTATTTGTGAAAGATAAATCGTATTCAGCAAATTGATACCCGTTTATTGATACATTCAGTGGAACATTGAATCCGCCCGTACGACCCAATGATACTCGCAAAATACTAGATTCCACATTTTCGGATGGTGTTTCAATCTTAAACTTGGCGTCCACTCCTGTGTTTTGCAACATAACATCGCCGTAATAAGTCATTTTTGTTAAGGTGTTGTTAATTTCCGGCGCTTCATTTAATGTGATCTTAAATATACTTGTTTCTTCCACGTGCATTAATATATTTTCTAGGCTGTCCATTGGCTCATTATCTAAGAAATATAATTCGCCCAAATCTAAATACGTTGTAGTTCGCTCGATTTTGGATATCTGTTCATCCTCCAATTTTAAGTCTAAATCTATATAAGCTCGTTGGGCGTTCATGTTTGTTACGGCTACATAAATTACATTGCCATTTTGGGTGCTGTGAGCATAAATATTATCGTTTACGTCATTAGAAGAAACTGGTAATAAATCGCCGTTGTATTCATCCCACATTTCTATAAAATATTTCATATCTGTTAGCCCTTGTTCGGCGGTCTGATATAATTTCTTGTTTTGATCATAAGTCCATAAACTGTTAGGTGAATCAGGTGTCCACCATGTGGCCGGAAGTAAGAACGGTACAACGATATCGAATTCGTTTGCACGATTCATATATCTAACCATGTATGCATTGTGATTTTTTAACTTAATCCAAAAGTCTGTGTTTTCTGGGCCACTATGCAAAGTGCCTGTTTCAGAAATGACTATAGGTTTTACGTTATCCGTGTTCACCATATGATTTCTAAGTAGATCTAAATTTGCTTCGAGTCGACCGGTTAGATATCCGCCATAGTTTGCATCTGTATCATTGACGATTAAATCTTTACTTTCATAAAAATGATAGGAGTAGAAATCTAAATTGCCGGCTGTATCATCTAAAAATTTCGTGTGTTTAGCAGCCTCTGCAAAGTTACCATTGTCCAGTGCCATCCATGCTGCTGTGGGGCCACCAACTAACACTTCCGGACTTTCTGCTCTTATCGCTTCGGCGGTCATATTGTGGAAATCAGCTAATAAATTCCATCCTTCACTAGTGTTGTGATGGGACCATTCGCTACTAAGCGTAGATTCATTTTTTACTTCAATCCATTTCGGTCCTCTTCCGTCCAACTCCTCGTCATGGGCTTTTACGTATTTGGCTGCTAGGTCTGCGGCTGCATCGAAGTGTTGTACGGCCGGCGTACCCTTTCCTGTGTTAGCTCCTTCCACCATCCAGCTAGGCCAATTATCAAAGCATAGAACGTAATCTAAGTTGGTAGGATAGAGCTTATCGAAATAATAAATGCTTGTCGTGTCATGAGAAAAAAGTGTTGGAAATATGCTGTAATCCGCATAACCTGGATTAGAAGGGTCTTCTTTTAATTTTGGTGTGTATGAATCATAACCTATTTCCATTGATGGCCCAAATTTGTATATTTGACGACCTGGCATAAAGTCTTTTTCCGTAAAATATTCAGCCACTTTATAACCATCTGTATGGCCGGTAGGATAAGCGTAAAGAGTTTTAAATTTGCTGTTTTCAAATTCTGTAATCCCTTCTATGCTAAGGCGATTGGTAGCATCAACGGTTACTTCTATTCCATCTAAAATTTCCTTGTCGCCACCTAAAACTTCCCATGCTCTAGTATCCATAGTCATCGAGGCACCATTCGGCTCGATCATTTTTATTGTGTCAATTTTCACGGGGCCGGTAAATTTAAATTTATAACCAGTGTAGGCTTCATCTCCACGGGCCAACTCGGCTACGTGATCTATATCAAAAGTTGTGGTTCTAATTTGGTAACTGTTTGTGCCTATCCAAGGTGATGAAACTTTGCCGGTATTTCCGTCATGCGGAGAAATGCCGTTGATGAAATGATTTTTTACGCCGGAGCCGTTAGCATCAATCCTACTGAAAATAAATAAAATTCTAACTATATCCGCTGGCAATTCGATTTCTTTAGTTTCTCCGTCTGCCAACTCAAAAGGTTCTACTCCTAGGTCAATGGTTTGGATTCTCAGCTCATGATCGTTAACCTGAACTAAAGTTTTAGTTTCGTATTTAGACATAATATCTTCTAGTGTTTCGTAAGCTAGTTTTTCGGCAGCAACATAATCCGGTATATTCGGATTAACCTCTGCTGCAAAAATAGGACTGGCCAATAATAGTGTGCTAGCAATAATCATACCTTTTTTTAATAATTTCATTATAGTCTCCTTTAATATATAATATATACCATCTTTTATTAAGAAAAATTAGCTAAATGTAGTACATTGAGAGGGAATCCTTCAAGGGAAATTACGCACTTAAGCCTTCCTCTTGAGGAAGGTGGCAGCGAAGCTGACGGATAGAGTAAAATTAATTCTCCATATTGATTAATGCTACAGTTGAAATTTTTCCACCGGTTTGGTCCACATTTACGACTATCTCATTGTTTTCTTCCAAAATATTAACTGGAATATTGAAATCAACGTATGAGAAAAATCTATCGCTTTTATTTGAGAAAGACATGTCATGTTGCTCAAATGAATAGCCATTTACTTTTACATTTAGTGGAACTTGAAATCCGTTTTGGCGACCTAGTGATACTCTCAGAACACTGGATTGGACTTCGTTCTCATCTGACATGGCTATAGTAAACTCAGCCGGGGTTCCAGTGTCCTGAAGGATTTTGTCGCCGTAATATGTGTTGCGAGTGATCGTATCCGTGATGTTCGGCTCAGAATCGAGAGTAATTTTAAATATGCTAGTTTCTTCTACATGCATAAATATATCTTCTAAGCTTTCCATTGGTTCGTTGTCTAAGAAATGTAGTTCGCCCATATCCAAAAATGTACTCGTTCTTTCGATTTTCTGAATTTCTTGGCCATCCAAAATTAAGTTTAAATCTATTGTTGCACGTTGTGGATTCATGTTAGTTACGGCCACGTAAATTACATTTCCGTCTTGTGCGCTGTGGACAAAAATATTGTTGTTAACATCGTTTGATTCAGCTGGAAGTAAATCACCTTCGTATTCATCCCAAGTTTCTAGAAAATATTTTATTGGTGTTAGTCCTTCTTCAGCGGTAGAAATTAATCGACCATTCTCATCATAGGCCCACAAACCTTCAGGAGCCTCTTTATCCCACCATATGGCTGGCAGAACAAAAGGTACCACTTGGTCAAATTCATTGGCTCTGTTCATGTATCTTACTAAATAAGCATTGTAGTTTTTTACAATGATCCAATAATCCGGATCTCCTTCGCCAGAATGAAGTGTGCCCGTTTCTGAAATAATAAGTGGCTTTAGTGCATCTTCTAAAATCATGTGGTTTCTTAATAAGTCTAAGTCGGCCTCTAGTCGTCCGGTTAAGTAGCCACCATAATTCGAATGAGTATCGTGCAAAATTAGATCTTTACTTTCGTAAAAATGGTAAGAATAAAAATCTAGGTGATCTGCTGTATCAGTAATGAAGTCCAAGTTATATTGGCCTTGTTGAAAATTGCTAGCGTCCATTGCCATCCAGGCTGCTGTTGGTCCACCAACGAGTAATTCTGGATCATGTGCTTTTATTGTATCAGCCATTATATTGTGAAAATCATCTAGAACGCTCCAGCCATAACCAGGGATTGGATTGTTGTGGTGCGACCATTCGCTATTAATAGTAGATTCATTTTTAACTTCTATCCATTTTGGGCCACGTCCCTCCATGTACTCATCGTAAGCTAGCAAATATTTTGCGGCTAAATCAGCGGCTGCTTCGAAATTTTCTACGGCTGGCGTTCCACGTCCGATGTCTGGACCTTCTACCTACCAACTTGGCCAGTTATCAAAACATAATGTGTATTCCAAGTCTTCGCCAAATGCTCTGTCAAAGAATGCTATTTTGTTTGAGCCATTTTGCATATGGGCTTTCAAAACATCGTATGTAGCATAACCTGGATTTTCTGGATCTTCCTTTAATTTAGGCAACGAAGCATCATAGCCTATTTCTAGTGTAGGTCCAAATTTGTATATCTGTCTTCCTGGATAAAAATTTTTCGATGTATAATATACTGATGTTTTTTGGGTGTCTGGATGATCACTGGCGCTTCCTGCATGATTTCTAAATTTATCACCCTCGAAAGTAGTAATACCTTCTATACTAAGGCGATTTGTTGCATCAACGGTTACTTCGATGCCGTCTAAAATTTCCTTGTCACCGCCTAAAACTTCCCAGGCTGTTGTGTCCATGGTCATGGATGCTCCGTTATTTGAAGATAATTCTATACCTTTAACGTCTACGGGACCGGTTAAAATAAATTTGTAACCGCTATATGCTTCGTCTCCACGTGCTAATTCGGCGACATGGTCTAGCGTAAATGTTGTAATTCTTATTTGGTAATGAGTATCGGCTATCCATGGCGAGGAAACTGCTCCGATATTACCTTTGGTTGGGATTACTGCTTCAATAAGATTTGTCTTGTTAAAGCCAGATCCGTAGACATCGAATTTGTCGAATGCGGAAATAACTCTCATTAGGTCCGCCGGTATTTCTACTTCTTTAGTTTCACCTTCGGCCAAAGTGAAAGGTTCTACACCAAACTTTAAAACTTTGAGTCTTTCTTCTTGGTCGTTAACCTGATTTATTACCCAATGGTCGTATTTATCGAGCAAAGTTTCGAAGGTATCGTAAGCGGATTTTAAAGCTTTCACCTCTTCTGGTAAATGATCGTTGGCCGATGATATTGTGGGTAGCATAAAAAACATGGCGCATGATGCGAACATTAGGCATTTTTTTAAAATTTTCATATTATACTCTCCTTTATGTAATTTCTCAGTTAACTATCGTTGATAGAGGCTATCGCAAATGAATAAAATCATAAACGACAGATTTTGTTTCAAGCAAATCCAGCGAAGTATGAATAATATCTAAGTTGTTGATCAAGGCTCCTCTCAATCTGTTTCATTATGGTGCAATCATTCAAGGGAAGTTGCGCACTTAAGCCTTCCTCTTACTTCACGATAAATTCCTCCCTTTCTATAACAGTATAACAATATATTTTTTTTATGTATATAGAATTATCTCCTAAATATTACAAGATTATTTTGGTAGTTGTAGCTAAATGTTGTGACTTGTGAACAATGTTCCATCAATTTGTTTTCCTTAAAACAATTTTTAATTAGACATAAAAAAAAGAACTCGAAAAGGAGTTCTCTTGTTTATTCCATTATGACTTGCCCTTGTAGCCAGCAACTGCCGACAAATCGCATTCCTACAAATGGCATTCCTATTAAGGTTTTCTTATTTATTACTACTTCTACTAACATACTATTTATATCTAATTTAAAAACGTACATCATCTCTTTTGTTTGTTCATTTGTACGTTCCTTTATATCTATTATATCGCCTAATACAGCATACATAGATTCATCAAAACTTAGAGGAATGAAATATCCACTCATTATACTTAAGAAATCTTCTTCTTTTAGTCTTTGCATAAGTTGTTCATCTAATTCTCGTTCTTCTTCTTCTAATATTTCTTCGGCTTCTTTATCGCCGTCTTTAATACGTTCGACTATTTCACGTAGTTTTTCTCGTTCCTCGTTTTCAAATGCTATTTCTTCATCATCTTTTAATATCGGTAATACTATCGTACCTTCTAAGGCTATCCCAAGTACACTAGCACCTATTATTTTTTTACCCTTTTGTTTACCATTTAAATAGTCTACCAAGTTTTGCATCCAAAATATAACTTGCATAGACGTATTTTTTTCTTCACAAATTACATAATAAAGAGTGCCATCGATACATTCTACTTCTATTTCTTCAAAATCGGATTGAATAGTTGATTCAACGTAGGCTTCACACTCTTCTACATTAAAACGTGTAGGTTCCTTTAAGTCCTCTTCTATACTCACACGTACTAGTATATATGTGTGAGGTGCGACTTTTTTTCTATATTCAGCTATTTGAACCTTGTTTTTATCTACAGCCATGCTTTGGTATGTCGGGTTTTTTAATGTTGATTCTACTAGTTTATTTAAATGTTTTTGTTCAGTTATTTCTGAAAAGCCGATTGCATTAATTGGTATTTCCATTCTTATGCCACCTCCAAAAAAATTATCCTTTGTATAATATATGCTAGAAATGTCAATTTAAAGAATACTTTACAATCTTTTTACAAAAAAAGATAGGGATAAGCATTTTTAAGCGGCTTACCCCTAGCTATTCATTCTTTAATCCAACGTCCTATATGCCCGCAGTTTGGACATTCTAGGCTATTTAATCCTTGTGAATTTATCAATGTTGTCATAGGATATATTTCAGAATAATTATTTAATCCAGAAGATACACAACCAAGATAATCAGTCCGGTTTGCAAAACTTTCTATTGGAGTCAGATCATAACCACAAACGTTACATACATATTGATTCACTATACCGCTCCCTCTCTAGTCAAAATATATATATCATTAGTTTTTGTAAAAAAGGGTTATTTTATACCTTTTACAAAAAATTGAATGGCCGGAGTAGAGGATGTAATTTTATCGAACTCAAAGCCTAAATTACGTAACCCTTCTATGATTTCGGGTAAGGCCTGAGCAGTTGTTATTTTATGTGGTGAATCATGAAGCAAAATAACGGCTGGATTAAGAACAGATGACTGATTTATTACAGAATTTACAATAACATTTTTCTCCTGAACTCCTTTTGCAGCATCCATTGAGTCAACATTCCAATCGAAGCGAACATAACCGTAAGAATTGGTTTCGTTTATTATGTCGGTCATAATGTTAGATCCGCCGTATCGATGACTGATCGTGTTATTAGATCCGCCGGGAAATCTTATAATATCTGGCGTATAATCTGCGGATGTTTCTATTAAGTTTTTTAATAAATGGATATCTGTTAGAAAAGCTTGTGGACTAGTATATATAGAAGAATATTCATGAGAATAAGAGTGAAGACCTATAGTATGACCTTCATCCACAATTCTTTTATATATATGAGCACTTTCAGGACGGCCCACAACAAAAAAAGTTGCTTTAATATTATACTCTTTTAAAGTATCTAATATTGTTTCCGTATTATAACTAGGTCCATCATCAAAAGTTAGATAGGCTATCTTACTAAATGAAGTTTTTTGTAACTCAGATAAATTGGATTTTTCCAATGCTTCTTCCATTTCTAGAGTTAAACTATTAATTTGATTTAGAAGATCTTTGTGTTCTGTAATCAGTGTTTCTATTTCTTGCTCTAAGAATAATTTTCTCTCACTTAAAATATCCAATGGATTATTATGAGCATCTCGCTCCGTTGCAAAAGCTGTAGAAGATACAAGCAAAAATATTATCCCTAAAAGTAAAGCTACGTTAAATAATTTATAATTTAACTTACCGGATTTTTTCAAAATTTCACCTCTCATTTGGCAATCAAAATCATTTTCTTTAGTTTTTTTATAATCCATCCTCTAAGGTAGAAGTAAGAGAGTTGTTAAGTATATTCTATAAATAGTTTTTGGTTGTATTTTCTATATATATCGTACTTAGATTATTATACCCATAATAACATAAAAAAAACAAGCATATTAAAAAATAAACGATGTATTGAAAATACTCAGCAATAATTATTTAGAACTATCTTTAGATAAATTTGACATTTTATTATTAAAATCATTTTCCATATCATGATCATAACCGCAAGCATTACAATGATACCCAATAACTTCCCCTAAAGATACGTTTACCTCTTCACAAAAATTAATTATACTGTTGCATTTTGGACACTTCATTTAAACTCCTCCTTAATATGTATAGTTTTTATCATATTTTAACAATGTATCCATTTTTTGTCAATATATTAAATTAACTTGTTTAATATTTATTATTTAGAAATAACTATACTTGGCAAAAATTGGTTTTAAAACAACGGTATAATGTTGTAATTTAATTAAATCGCAAAAGTACAAGCAAACATTTATGAAAGATGTTCTAGTTTCAATTTTAAATATATCTGTGGTAAAAATATCTAAAAAACATTGTAAAAATAAAGAAAGGATTATTTATATTGCTAATTATAAAAAATATATACTTTTTTTCCTATGAAAATAATAGTAAGTGTGTTATAGTGTTTCTTGACAAGCTAAAAAATAAAAAAGCTTAATTTTTTTTAAAGGAGACTCATATGGCAAAAATGATGGGTCCTCGTTTTAAGATGTGCCGAAGCCTTGGATTAAACGTAGTAGGCCACCCTAAAGCGATGGACAGAGCAAAACAGGGAACAAGCAGAGACGCAAGAAAATTATCGGAGTATGGAGTACAATTGTTAGAAAAACAAAGACTACGTTCATATTACGGTGTCTTGGAGAAACAGTTCGTGAGATACGTAGATAAGGCATTTCGCGCTGGTAGTAACCCAGGACCAATTATCTTAACGTCGCTTGAGATGCGTCTTGACAATATTGTTTATAGAATGGGCTTTGCACGCTCTATTAGACAAGCAAGACAAATGGTAAACCATGGTCATTTTTTAATAAATGGAAATAAAGTGGATAGACCTTCATACGCATTAAAAGAGGGCGACAAAATAACAGTTAGCGAAAGATCAAAAGAAAGCAAAATATTTGGAGAAAATATGTTGAACAATAATTTTGCTCTACCTTATCTAGAGATGGATATTGATAATTTAACAGGTACAGTAATAAGAAAACCTTCCAGAGAAGAATTACCAATAGAAATCAACGAACAACTGATAATAGAGTTCTATTCAAGATAATTAACTAATATAAAAATACTCAACAATATTTTTTATTTTTGTGTTACTACAGAGGCCATGGACAAAAAATGTTCATGGCCTTTTCGTACATAACTAAGTAGACTAGGGATTGGCCAGATCCTTAGTAAATTTTACTGCTGTTGTTTTAATTTTTGGCAAGCAGTTAGATTTGCTTTATGCTTCTCACGACATGCTCTGCAATTTCCATGGTTTGGGCACCCAACATTTTTACATACGCATTCTTGCTTTTTGTGTTGCTCATTTTGCATTTATAAAATACCTCCCTTAATAAAACTTAAATAGATTATAATATGATTTAGAAAAAAAATCAATAACTATTCAATAATTAATTGAAGTATTTGGTGCAACCATAAGCAACACTTTATAATTTTTATCAATTACACATGCTAACGCAAAAAATTATTCAATAATTAGTTGGTTGATAAGGGTCCCCGACACAACCATAAGAAACACTTTATAATTTTTATCAATTACACATGCTAACGCAAAAAATTATTCAATGATTAATTGGTTGATAGGGGTCCCCGGCGCAACCATCGGCAACACTTTGTCATCCTTATCAATTACGCAATCTATTACAGCGGGTTGATTTTTGGATAAAGCTAAGGCAAATATTTCTTCAAATTCTTTTATATTAGTAGCACGGTATCCATCCACAAAATAAGATTCAGCTAACTTCACGAAATCTGGACCACGATCTAAAACAGTTTGTGAATATCTTTGGTCATAAAATAAATTTTGCCACTGTCTAACCATACCTAAAACGCTATTATTTAAAATAACAATAATAATCGGCAAGTTATAATATTGGATAGTAGAAAGTTCGTTGCTATTCATCCTAAAAGAACCGTCACCAGCAATCTGAACGATATGTTTATTAGGGGCTGCGAACGATGCTCCAATACTTGCGCCGGTTCCGAATCCCATTGTGCCTAGCCCACCGGAACTGATAAAGGTACGAGGATAGCGATAGCAAAAAAATTGGGCTGCCCACATTTGATGTTGACCGACTTCGGTTGTGATGATAGCTTCTCCATTTGTGAGAGTATCGATGGATTCTATTATATCCTTACCGTTAAGAACACCACTAATTGAGTGTTTGATAGTATGCTTAGTTTTCCATTTTTCTACTCTTGCTATCCATTCTGGGTGAGACAAAACTGGCAAACGACTATTTAATGCGGCCAAAACTTTTTTGGCATCACTGATTATGCTTAAGGTTATTGGTACATTTTTATCTATTTCGGCCGGATCTATATCTATATGAATTATTTTGGCTGCCTTCGCAAATTCTTTTATGCTACTAGTTACTCGGTCGCTAAATCTGGCTCCAATAGCAATGAGTAGATCACATTTCATGATACCTTCATTAGAAGCGACACCGCCATGCATTCCTACAAGTCCGGTAGATAAAGGATGATCTTGTGGAAAAGCACCGGCTCCCATGAGAGTGTTAGAAACAGGAGCATCGATTTTTTCAGCAAATTCTAAGAGTTCCTTTTCGGCTCCACTAATAATAATGCCCCCGCCCATGTAGATGAAAGGTTTTTGGGCATCCTTAATCATGGCGACAGCATCGTTGATGTCTGATTCTACAAGTTCCTCTTCGGGTTTTAGGCTGTCGGAACGGAAATCGTCTAGATTTTTTAATAGTTCAAAATCCGTTTCTTTGATGGTAACATCTTTGGGTATATCTATTAATACAGGGCCAGGTCGTCCGGTTTTAGCGATAAGAAAAGCTTCACGAATAGTGTAAGCTAAATCCTCTACTTGTTTTACAATATAATTGTGTTTAGTTATACTTCTAGTTACGCCGGTTATATCGATTTCTTGAAAAGAATCTTTACCTAATAAAGGTACGCCAACGTTTCCGGTGATAGCAATCATAGGGATGGAGTCCATATAAGCGGTAGCGATTCCAGTAACTAGATTAGTTGCGCCAGGGCCAGAGGTAGCGATACAGACACCAACTTTGCCAGAAACACGAGAGTAAGCGTCGGCTGCGTGTGCGGCCCCTTGTTCATGGGCGGTTAATACATGAGTTATTTTATCGCTAGCTTTGTAAAGTTCGTCGTAAATTTGTAAAACGGCTCCACCCGGATAACCGAAAACAGTATCGACACCTTGTTCTTTTAAACATTCTATTAAAATTTGTGAACCATTTAGTTTCACGAAACTTCCTCCTTGAATTTTTATTTTTAGGTGCTTCACTTTTAGCGAAGCTGACTGTGAGGTTTTCATGGTGCTATGGCCTCGTATTTTTGCATTTGAACTTCGCACTTGACCTTAGCCTTCCTCTTGAGGAAGGTGTCAGCGAAGCTGACGGATCAAGTAAAAGAGCGAAACGAGGCTAATGGATTTAAATACTGCTCCTATGCTAGCCGAGGACATGAGATTAGCTTCTTATTTAAATACTGCTCCTGTGCTAGCCGAGGATACGAGCTTAGCATATCTGGATAAATATCCGGTCTTTACTTTTGGTTCAGGTTGAACTAATGCAGCATATCTTTGGGCTATTTCTGTTTCTGAAATATTTAAGCAGATTGTACATTCGTTCATATCTATGCTTATGATATCCCCATTTTCAACTATAGCTATCATTCCACCTTCGGCCGCTTCTGGAGAAACATGGCCAATGCATGCTCCACGAGTTGCTCCGGAAAATCTTCCATCTGTGATTAAGGCAACATCTTTGTCTAAGCCCATGCCAGCTAAAGTAGCTGTAGGAGAAAGCATTTCACGCATACCCGGACCACCTTTAGGACCTTCATATCTAATTACAATGATGTCCCCTTTCTGTATTTCTTCATTTGATATGGCCATGGAAGCTTCTTCTTCACTATTGAAAACTTTGGCTGGCCCAGAGTGTTTGATCATTTCAGGAGCGACCGCCGAGCGTTTTACAACACAACCGTCGGGCGCTAAATTTCCTTTGAGTACAGCGATTCCGCCGGTTTTGGAGTAAGGAGCATCGACAGGACGAATTACGGTTGGATCTAAATTGATTACATCAACTAGATTCATTCTTAAGTTTTCACCAGTTACGGTAATAATATCCTGATTTAATAAATTTTTGTGAGTAAGTTCTTTCATGACGGCCATAACGCCACCGGCAAAATATAGATCTTCCATGTGATGAGGGCCGGCTGGAGCAAGTTTACACAAGTTAGGAGTTCTATCTGAAACACCGTTGGCTATGTCCAAATTAATCTCGACTTCTGCTTCATGGGCAATGGCCGGTAAATGTAACATAGTGTTGGTGCTGCAACCAAGGGCCATGTCGACGGTTAAAGCATTTAAGAAAGAATCTTTGGTTAAGATATCTCTAATTTTTATATTTTTTTCTAGCAAATTCATGATGGCCATACCGCTGTACTTAGCTAATCTGATTCTTTCAGCATATACAGCTGGAATGCTACCGTTACCAGGCAATGCTATGCCCAAAACTTCGGACATACAGTTCATGCTGTTTGCAGTGAACATACCTGCACAAGAGCCACAAGTTGGACATGTTTTATTTTCGTATTCGCTTAATTCGTCTAAGCTCATTGTACCGGCCTGAACTTTTCCGACAGCTTCGAAGATTAGGGATAGGCTAACTTTTTTATCACCGATTTTCCCAGCCAACATCGGCCCACCACTAACTAGGATGGTAGGCAAATTTAGCCTAGCAGCGCCCATGAGCATTCCAGGTACTATCTTGTCACAATTAGGTACTAATACTAGTGCGTCGAATCCGTGAGCTTTGGCCATGCATTCAATCGAATCGGCAATTAATTCTCTGGTTACGAGAGAGTATTTCATCCCTTCGTGGCCCATGGCAATGCCGTCGCATACGCCGATTGCTGGTATTTCTATCGGTGTTCCACCGGACATTCTGATACCGCTTTTTACGGCAGCTGTTATTTGATCTAATTGCGTATGACCGGGCACAATTTCGCTTTTAGCATTCACTATACCGATTAATGGTCTTTGTATTTCTTCATCTGTATATCCCATAGCTTTAAATAAAGAACGGTGTGGCGCTTTGGCTATACCGTGTTTTACAACATCACTTTTCATTTTAAAATCTCCTTAATAATATTTATACTTGATCTTAGCCTTCCATAGCCTCCCTCGGGCATAGGCGGGAACTTAAGTTCTCATGTATGCCTTCCGGGGGAGTTGGTACAAAATTGTGAGGAAGCGGTACTACCTTCCGGCTTCATAACATTGCAAGGTAACGCGCACTTAAGCCTTCCTCTTGAGGAAGGTGGACGCGAAGCGGACGGATAGAGTAAAAGAGCGAAGCGACACTGCGAAGCAGACAGATAGAGTAAAAGAGCGAAGCGACACTGCGAAGTTGACTGAAGAGTACTACAAGTTGTGCTTACTTCGCTTTAATTTTTTCGTTAATTTTCTTTTTCTTAAGTTCCCATGTATGCCTGGAAGGGGAGCAGGTTACCCACACCCTTAGTTAACTTCGTCAAAAGGTGATTACGGAGTAAGCACTCCAGAAGGACCCCTCAGTCAGCTTCGCTGACAGCTCCCCTGGAAGGGGAGCAGGACCACTTCCCCGCAATTTTGTGACAGCTTCAGGTTGCCCGCCTCTTAGTTAGCTTCGCCAAAAGATTCTTAAGTTCCCGGCTATGCCCCTGGAAGAGGAGCAGGTCACTTCCCTGCAATGTTGTGAAGTCGGAGGGAAGCACCCAAGCAGTAAATGACTAAGGGGTCGGTACCCTGCTCCCCTTAGTAAATCACCTCCCAACCTCTCAGTCACTACGTGACAGCTCTCCTAGAAGGAGAGCCGGGAGCCTTTAAGCTTATTTTATATCTATACCATCAACTTTAGTATGAGCTTGGAATGCTGCTAACAATTTTTTAGTAATGGGGCCACAAACTCCGTCGCCGATTATTCGTTCGTCTACGCTAGTCACGGCTATAACTTCAGCTGCGGTTCCGGTTAGGAAGCATTCGTCAGCATTATATAGGTTATACTGAGTAAATTCCTTTTCTAAAACGGTATAGCCTAAATCTTTGGCAAGTTTAATAACAGTATTTCTAGTTATGCCGTCTAGAATACCGACATGGATCGGTGGAGTCAAAATGACACCATCTTTAATTATAAAAATGTTATCGCCAGTACATTCGGCGACGATACCATCATGGTTCAGCATCAAGGCTTCTGGCACGCCGGCTTGGTTAGCTTGAATTTTAGCCAAAATATTATTGAGATAATTCAAAGATTTTATTTGCGGATCAATTATGGTAGATTTATTTCTACGTTGAGAAGCCGTAATAATAGGCATACCTTTTTCGTACATTGCCTTTGGATACAAAGTAATATTAGCTGCTATACAAAAGATGCTGGCTTTATTGCATTTAGTTGGACTAAGGCCGAGATCGCCTTTACCTCGGGTTACTACTAAGCGGATATATCCGTCAGTTAAATTATTTCGTTTACATGTTTCTACAATAATGTTGGCGACTTCATCTTTAGTAAAAGGTATGTCCAACATTAAGGCTTTAGCAGCAAAAAATAGCCTATCGATATGTTCTTTACCTTTAAAAACTTTTCCATTGTATGCTCTGATACCTTCAAAAATTCCGTCCCCGTATAGTATACCATGATCAAAAACGGAAATTTTAGCTTCGCTTTCTTTGAAAAACTCGCCATCAATATAAATTATTTTTTCACTCATTATTAATAATCCTTTCGCAAATTGCTGCGCCCATTTCTGTTG
>MDSO01000067.1_pt1 | contig 18008 bp, 20 predicted proteins | sample 1005691 | NCBI WGS metagenome assembly MDSO01 (sample SAMN05526595, study PRJNA338239) | gut metagenome | isolation source: stomach gut content | host: Acanthurus sohal | place: Saudi Arabia: Red Sea | collected 2011-04 | reverse complement strand
GGATTAGCTTAGTAAAACGAGCAGCCTTAGGCTGCTAGTGCAAAATTGTCTTCTGCGTTTAATTTAAAATGTCCTCTTTTTACGTAGTGTAGACTTCCTACGAATGGCTGCCCCAACAGATGAGATCCCCGTCGAAACCAGTACACCCCCGTATTTTTGTTTGTGTACTTTTCCTCTTTAACTTTTTACTTACTCTTCACTGTTAAAGATTCTTTATTTTAAAATCTCTTTCGTTTTGACGACGAACATCTTTTTTAGCAATATCTTGTCTCTTATCGTGTAATTTTTTTCCTCTTGCTAGTCCAATTTCTACTTTAACTAGACTATCTTTTATATATACCTTCAACGGAACAATCGTCATGCCCTTAGTCGATATCGCACCAAACAACTTAGTTATTTCTCTCTTATGCAGCAATAACTTTCGTGTTCTTCTTGAATCTTTATTAAATATATTTCCTTTTTCGTAAGGATTGATATGCATATTAAATACAAATGCTTCTCCATTTTGTATGCGAATAAAACTTTCTTTGATTGATCCACTTCCACATCTTATCGACTTCACTTCTGTTCCAACCAAAACTATGCCTGCTTCATACGTTTCATCAATAAAATAATCATGATAAGCTTTTTTATTTTGTGCTATTAATTTATATGCACCCTTTTTGCTCAAGAATATCACTCCTCACTTATTTATTTTATCATAAAAATTGCTTTATTTCAAGGGGTATTATCATATGGTATATCCTCTAAAATATAGTTCTTTCTTTCTTCCTCTAAAAAAAGTTTATATTTTTCACTTATTTTAGGATTTTGATTAATAAAAACGACAAACTGTTCTATCTTTTTCAATGCATCTTGTGTCAAATACTGACATATAACTTCTTTATTATCATCTATATTTTGCGTTATTTGTAGAAAATCAAATAAATTATCTACTAAATTAATTTTAGATATAATATACTTTGCCATTTGTTCACCTTGCTGCGTAATTTTTATTGTCTGATAAACTGTATAATAAATATATTTTTAATAATGTATCCTTTGGATAGATTGTATAACTCTTTTTATTGGTACATCCACTAATTTAGCTAACTCTGAACAATTTATTTCTAACTTATTCGTACTCTCTGCCTTACTTAATTTATATATTTCTAAATTAGAAATCAGCATCATACCACCTCCTTATTTATAAATTTATATGCTATAGCCACTTGTATAAATTCCTGCTACCTTGTATTACTCATTCAAATGTGTTAAAGTTAAACAAAAATTATGAAAAGGAGTTTTTTATGGAAGAAATTATCTTATTCAGTGATAGTTCATGCGATTTATTCCCAAATCTTATAGAAGAATATCATATAAACCTAGTTCCATTTTATGTGAGTTTTGAACCAGAAACATATTTAAAAGCAAATGAAGAAATCTCGATATCGGATTTTTATAAAAAACTACGTGTACCAAAAACTTTTCCAAAAACTTCCCTTCCTTCTATAAACGATTATTGTGAAAAATTTAAGCCAATTTTAGCCCAAAATAAATCTATAATATGTATATGCTTGTCCAGTAAATTTAGTGGATCTTATGCATCTGCGATAAATGCAAAAAATATTTTGTTAGATGAATTTCCTAATGCCAAAATTGCCGTAATAGATTCGACAGCAGCTACTGGACAACAAGGCCTTGTTGTTCTTGAAACATCCATGATGATAAAAGATGGCCTTAGTTTTGATAAAATTATAAATATAATAGAATTAATAAAACAAGACTCTAGAATATTTTTCTATGTTGACACTTTAGAATATCTCGAAAAAGGTGGCAGGATAGGTAAAGTATCTGCTCTACTAGGTGGCATGTTAAATATAAAACCTATAATTTGCTTAAAAGAAGGCGAATTATTTCCTTATGCTAAAGTACGTGGACGCAAAAAAGCAGCTGAAAAAGTAGCGGCCGGATTAGCTGAATTTATAAATGGTCGTGAAAATGACTTTAATTATGCTCTAGCCCATGCAGACTCGGCAGACGATTTAGAATATTTAAAAGATATCATTACAAATAAAATGCATCTTCCTCTTATGTATGATAACATGGCTATAGGAACAACTATCGGCGTTTATACCGGTCCAGACGTTTGCGGAGTCGCTTGTGTACCCAAATATCAAAAATACATTTAACTATATATATATAAAAAGGGTTGCTTCTAATACCCTTTTTATATTCTAGCTACTTATTGTTAAGCATTTGTCATTTACGAATTTTCATGTAAATAACTTACAGCCTGAAGTGCTGCTACCAATCCTTGGCCAACAGCTTTAGCAACCTGAAAAGGTTTTCCTGTACAATCCCCGGCTGCATAAACTCCTTTAAAGTTAGTTTCCATATTTTGATTAACTTTTATAGCTTTATTCTCTATCTCTATCCCACTCAATAACTGTGATGTCGGCACTTGATCTTTTATAATAAATACTCCGTCCACATCTAGCTCTTGATTTTTTAACTTCAGTGATTTTACAGTCTTATCTCCGGATATTGCCACTGGCTTGTCGTTATGAACAATTTCTACTCTCGGATCTACTTTATTCGAATTTTTATTCAACGGAACATAATAAACTTTCTTACATACCCCGGCTAAATAGTTTACGTCCTCTTCTGCTGTTTCACTATCACCCACTAGTACTGTTGTTTTACCTCTATACAATGGACCGTCGCATGTAGCACAGTAACTTACCCCTTTACCTAAAAACTCTGTCTCTCCATCTATGGATCTTTCATTGACTATTCCATTTGCCAATATTATCGTCTTAGCTTCAATAAATTCATTTTCTACATTTAAAGTGTAAAAATCTCCTGTTTCAAATATTTGCACTACTCTTCCTTCATTAAACTTTACACCCATTTTGCTCGCATGATCAATAAATTTATCGACCATCTCTTCTCCACTTATTTCAAAAAAGCCAAGATAATTATCTATTTTCTCAGCTTTTCTTAAATTACCTGATTTCTTAAGCGAAGGTCCAAACACCTCTACGGCCTTGTTTCTTATCTTTGCATTAATAGCTGCTGATAGTCCCGCCGGACCACTTCCTATAATAGCTATATCTAGCATGTTTACCTCCTAATTTTCAGATAAAACTTATATTTTTCTTTTCTTTTTATTCGCTATTTCTATATTAACCTTACGGCCCTTAAATTTCTTTTTAGGTAATACCGTAATCAGCTCGTCTACATATTTAGCTGGAACTTCTAAAAATGAAAATTTATCTAGCATATCAATTTTTCCAATTTCTCTTCCAGTTACTGACGTGTTACTAGCTACAAATTTTACTAACTGTGAGCTTTCTAGCTTATCCTTATTTCCTAAATTAATAAATAATCGCTTATAGCTCTTATCATTACTATAGGTATATATCGCTCTTCTATCCTCACTCTCTAATTCAGAAGCCTTAACTCTCGGATTAGAACCTGTAATCATCTTTTTCATTGCTATATTTAAAAATGCGGCCGCTACTTCTGCATTGGTTATATCTAAATTTTCATTCTCTGTATTTAGTTCTTTGGTTAATTGATTGATAAATGATAAATTAGTAGCTACTTTACCTTCTTTAATTTCATCTTTAATTTCATCCAATATAGAATTAACTTTATTGCCTTTTATATCATCCATAGTTGGAATAGAAATCTTACTTATTTTAGAATTCGTATAACGCTCAATTTGGCGCATCTTATATATTTCTTTTCCGCAAATAAAGCTGTACGATGCACCCTTTCTGTTCGCTCTACCCGTTCTACCTATTCTATGAACATAATATTCATCGTCAATTGGTAAATCGTAGTTAAATACAGCGTCAACGTCGTCTATATCTATACCTCTGGCGGCCACATCAGTAGCTATTAGAATATCGACTATCCCTCGCCTAAACTTATTCATAACACTATCTCTATGGATCTGTTTCATATCTCCATGCAATGCTTCTACTTTGTAACCTCGGCCCATCAGATCCTTACATAAATCATCTACACGCTTTTTAGTGTTACAAAAAACTAACATTAATTTAAAGTTATTAGAATCTATTAATCTTGCTAAAACTTCTGACTTTCTTTTCTCATTCACCTCTAAATAATACTGTGATATAGTCTTAACGGTAACTTGTTTTTTTGTTGTATTAATTTTTATAGCATTCGTTTGATACTTATTTGCAATTTCCATGATAGCTTTTGGTAAGGTAGCCGAAAACAATAAGAACTGCCTGTTTTCTGGTATAGATTCTAATATGGTATCTATGTCTTCTCTAAAGCCCATGTTCAACATTTCATCCGCTTCGTCTAAAACCAATGTTTTTAATCCCGTTAATTTTAACGTTCGTCTTCTTATATGATCCATAACTCGCCCCGGTGTACCAACTACAATCTGTGGTCGCCTTCTTAGGCCAGCCAATTGTTTATCTATAGATTCGCCACCGTATACTGCCAGTAAGCCTATATCCCTTTTATGAGCACAAATTTTTTTCATCTCTGTTGCTATCTGTACTGCTAACTCTCTAGTCGGACACAATATTAAAACTTGTACCGCTTCTAAAGAGGTATCTATGTTTTGTATAGCTGGAATAGCAAAAGCACAAGTCTTACCCGTACCGGTCGGTGCCTGAGCTATTATGTCCTTTCCTTCTATTGCATGCGGTATTGCTTGCTCCTGGATTGGTGTGGTATGTTGAAAACCAAGATCTCTAATTGCTTTTTTTATTTCTTTTATAATGGGTAGTTCCTCAAATAATTTCGTATTGATAATGTTTGCCTCTTTCTCTATAATTTTTACTCTATATTTCTTATATGGCAAAGTATTTTAAGATATTAATATCCTAAATGTCTTTAATTTATTCGGCCAAAGATCTAAGTACAATTTTGTACAGTTAGACTTTTAAATAGATTAACCTACTTTATACCTTTGCCATATTAATCAGATTTCATACAATAATTTAGCAAAAACTTAATATTATCCTAAATATTTTTTGATTTTATATTCTTTTTCTCATGGGATGTCTTAGCCTAAATATTTTTTGCTGCAGCTCTTAAAGCTTCGGTTTTATCCACTTTTTCCCATGGAATATCTATGTCATGTCTGCCGAAATGTCCATACGTAGCTGTCTGTTTATATATCGGTCTTCTAAGATCTAACATTTTTATTATTCCATTTGGCGTTAAATCAAAATTTTGTGCTACTATCTCTGCTAACTTGTCATCCGGTATTACGCCTGTCCCTTGTGTATGAACTAATATAGATACCGGTTGCGCTACTCCAATCGCATACGCTAACTCTATCTCACATCTTGTGGCCAACTCTGCTGCTACTATATTTTTAGCAATGTATCTTGCTGCATAAGCTCCCGATCTATCCACTTTTGTCGGATCTTTACCAGAGAATGCTCCACCACCATGAGACGCATAACCACCATAGGTATCTACAATAATTTTTCGCCCGGTTAACCCAGCGTCTCCAACAGGTCCTCCAATTACAAATCGACCAGTCGGATTTATATAATATTTTGTGTTTTCATCAAGTAATTCGCTCGGTATCACTTTTTTTATTACTTCTTCTAAAATATCTTTATGAATCTGATCATTTGGTATGTCATCTGCATGTTGGCTCGAAACAACTACTGTATCAATGCGAACCGCTACGCCATCATGATATTCTACAGAAACTTGAGCTTTTCCATCAGGTCTTAAATAACCTAATGTTCTCCTCTTCCTAACTTCGGTTAACCTTTTTGTTAATTTATGTGCTAACGAAATAGGTAATGGCATAAATTCCGGAGTTTCATTGCAAGCAAATCCAAACATCATTCCTTGATCCCCTGCTCCTATTTGCTCCTCGGCTCCTTCTTTTTCCTCTAATGATTTATCAACACCCATAGCTATGTCTGCCGATTGCTCATCCAAAGAAACTAATACACCACAGGTATTTCCGTCAAAACCATATTCAGGCTTATTATAACCAATCTCTTTTATTGTATTTCTTGCTATCTTATTTATATCCACATAACAATTAGTTGTTATTTCACCCATTATCAGCACTAATCCGGTTGTTATCGCCGTTTCACAGGCTACTCTTGCATTTTTATCTTTCTCATAAATTGCATCTAACACAGCATCAGAAATTTGATCGGCCATTTTATCTGGATGTCCCTCTGTTACTGACTCAGATGTAAAAAATTTAATTTGCATTTATTTCCTCCAACTAGTTATTTTTGTCCTTACTAGTGTAGCACGCTCTAGAAAAGTGTCAAGGAATTTAATTTAAATAATACCTTTAAATAATAAATTTTGCCTTGAATTTTTTTTAACATCAACGTTATAATAGTTAGTTGAAAGGTGGTAATATATGGATAATATAAAAACAAAAGATTGCCTGAATCCGCACTCAGACTTAATCGAACAACTTGATTTGCCGGATCATAATCTTACTAATAATAATTCACTCTTAGAAGAAAAGGTTTATTTAAAAGAAGTAATCTTATTTTTAAAAAATGAAATAAAAAATGTATCTGCTTTATTAAAAGAAAATAAAGCTACACTTTTAGGTCTTCGTAAAGAAATGTGGTCAGAAGGTGTCAGCGTTTTAGATGGTGACGACGAAACAAATGTAGAAGTCGGGCAGTATATAAATACAGAATTAATAGAAACATCCAAATATAAGCATAAAGCAGAAAATTTATTAAAATATGAAAAAATGTTAGACTCTCCCTATTTTGGTCGCATAGACTTTTTAGAAGAGTATGACTATGACCCCGAAAAGGTATATATAGGATATCACAATTTAATGAATGATGACACTTTAGAGATGTTGGTCTATGACTGGCGTGCGCCAATAGCATCTATATTTTATAACGGCGATTTAGGCCCAATCAGCTACAAAGCACCTGTTGGTGAAATTTATGGTGAAGTATCATTAAAGAGACAATACAAAATAGAAAAACAAGAACTGAAGTATTTTTTTGATACTGACACTGCCATAACGGATAGCGTATTACAAATGGCTCTTTCTTCTAACGTAACTGATAAAATGAAGAACATCGTAAAAACCATCCAAAAGGAACAAAACTCGATCATACGAAACATGGCCAACGACGTTTTGGTCGTACAGGGAGTGGCCGGCTCTGGCAAAACATCCATTGCTATGCATAGGATCGCTTATTTAATGTACAATCAAAGAGAATCCGGATTTAATGAGAAAAATATACTAATTATATCCCCCAATAGCCTCTTTGGTGAATATATCTCTGGTGTCTTGCCAGAACTGGGTGAAAAAAATGTTCACAGTCACACAATAGAGGATTTATTCAAGAACGAATTTAAATCTAGCCTAAACATCGAAAGTAAGCATAAACAATTAGAAACCATGATTTCGGCCAACCATAAACGACGTAATAACCTACGTAAAGAAATCAATTTTAAAGGTAGTTTTGACTTCATCTCTATTTTAGATAGATTCTTACAGTGGTACGAAGACGAAGGAGCCGTTTTCCCAGATATACTCTACTATGATAATTTAGTAATGGAATCAGCCGAAATTAACGCTCATATTCAAGACAACCAGATTACAGCATCGCTTGGCAGTAAACTAAATCGAGTATTTACAATGGTTAAAGACCGAATTATACCGTACGAGAAAGAGAAATTAAATCAAATCATTCAAGATCTAACCGCAGAAGGTGGTTACGATTACGAAGAGGAGCAAGAAGCAAAAAGGCGACTTACTGTTATGAGAGATCAATTTTTAAATCAAGCATCTATTATTCTGACAAATAATTATGTGCATATATATACACTATTTCTTAAAAATTTTCATAAATTTGTACAGAGTGAGTCCCTACCCGCTAATATAGAAAATATAATAAAGAAAACGATCAACAGAATAAATCATTATGATATTAACTACACAGACGGCTCGGTTTTACTATATATGCGACTAGTCTTAGATGGGAGCAAAAATTACAATATGTTAAAACAAATCGTAATAGACGAAGCCCAGGATTATTACCCTTTACATTTTAAAATATTCTCTTTACTGTTTAAGAAAAAACGTTATACGATATTAGGTGATTTTGGCCAAACCATTGAAAAAGAAGCTACCGCTCAAATATATGATGATGCAATAACGATCCTAAAACCTAAAAATCCGATCAAAATATCCTTAACCAAAAGCTACCGAAGTTCATATCAAATCAATAAATTCATTTCTAAACTTCGAGGCGGAGCCGAATCGGATCTAGCCTTCACCCGTTCGGATCGAGATGTGGAAATAATTCATCGGCCAAATACAAGTGAACTGAATGATTTTATAATAGAGAGATTGGCAGATTACAAAAAAGAATTTAACAAAATAGCTATAATATGTAAGGATAAAAATTCCGTAATAAACTTACAAGCACAAGTCAAAAAAAGCTTAGATGCTCAATTTATCACAATGGATGATATGCTATTAAAAAGTGATGTATTGGTACTACCGACATATATGGTAAAAGGATTAGAATACGATGCGGTATTAATTTATGAGGCTAATCAAAAAAATTATAGTAATGTATTTGACAAACAACTTCTATATATAGCTTGCTCTAGAGCACTTCATAGATTAGATATACTTTATACAGGTGAATTAACAGAATTTATTTCTCCTTAACGAACAAAGAGGGGCCTTATAAATCAACCCTTCCGTCAAACTTCAGACAGCTCTCCTATAAGGTGAGGTGGCAACGTTAGCTGACAGAAGGGTTCAAATGAAACTGTCTTTTTTTTTTTTTATTGTTTATATCATTGTCTTCTTTTTAATTTTACTATACAGAGTATCATAACCAACAACTGTAAATGGACAAGTAGAAATACAACGCCCACAAGCATAATGTAGAAATTCCTTATTACATTTGGAATTAGAAAGACATTCTATATGACCATGTTTATCAATAACAGGTTCGTTGTAAATCGCATTGCTAGGACAAGTACGAAAACATTTTCTACATTTATTGCAAAATTCTGGACCCCAACTGTGATTCTTATCATTTTTAATAAAATCATTTAAGTTCTCAATATTTGTATAAATAACAGCTATTCTATTACAAGGACCACTTTCAGGTGTAATGAGCATTCCATGTCGTCCAATAAATCCTAGATTTGCTTTGTAGGCTGCTTTTACATAATCAATATTTCCACCCACACTATGATTAGGAACAGCTCCAAAATGCATTTTTCTAAGTAATGTAGCAATTCCCGTAGCTCCAATTCCTGTATTACCATATACTTCAAAAATTTCTGCAAAACTATCCATATCTGGAAAGCTCTCAGTTAAAAAACTTTCTTTATCCATCTTTTGTGTTATAACAATTACATTTTTATAAGGAATACCATGCCCTTTGAAGATTTCTTTTTCATTGAGTGTAGCAATACCCCAATTATCCATCCCCAATATGTTTATAATATAATTATCAAGTCTTGCAAATTCATTAGCTTTTATTTTGCTTCTATAAGCATTTTCTGGCTTATGTTGTTTTATAACCTTTACAGTTTTAAAGAGAGAAGCAAACATACGCCTATAAATATAATTATCTTTAGCCAATCTCCTACAATCTTTTAAAGAAAATTTATGAGGTATGACTGGAAAATATCCTGATTCTTTTGCCTCATCACTAGCTTTTATAGTTGCTATTTTATCTATCGCCCTTTTTTGAACACCTTCTACTATTCCATCAAATGTTAACATGTTATATCTCTCCTTTTATTATTTAGTACATTCTACAATATATTATCAACCATATTAAAGTATTACTTTAACAATTTGAATGGCATTGGACCACAGCACCATAAGAACCCCTCAGTCAGCTTCACTGGAAGGGGAGCCTTGGCCAACAATTTAGATATTGTTCCGACTTCACTGGAGTCTACGAAGCCACAGCTCCAGAAAAGTTAAGTGCAACAAAAAAGGATGTAGTCAATATTAACCTACATCCTTAACTTTATTATTTCATTTTCATTCTAAGCAAAGCTTTTTGTAAAGCAATTTCTGCTCTACGTTGATCGGACTCTGTATTATTTTTATGCTCTTGCGCTCTATTTTTAGCCGCTTCTGCACGAGTCTTATCTACTTCGCCTTCTAACTCCGATGCATCAGTTAGGATCGTTACTTTATCCTTTGTGATTTCTGCAAAACCACTCATGGTTGTAGCTTCCTTTTTTTCCGCACCTTTTTTATACCGAATTATTCCATAACTAAGAAGTGCTACTACCGGCTCATGGTCATACATAATACCCATTTCGCCTTCTGTCGTTTTTAGAACAATCATGTCCACCATGTCTTCAAATACTTTTCTAGTTGGAGTTATTATTTCCAATTTGATTTGATTTGCCATAGGTCACCGCCTTAAAGTGTCTTAGCTTTAGCAACAGCATCTTCTATAGTTCCGACCATTAAGAATGCGTTTTCTGGTAAATGGTCATACATTCCGTCTAAAATTTCCTTAAATCCTCTTACTGTATCTTTTACAGAAACGAACTTACCTTGCATTCCTGTAAATGTTTCAGCTACGTGGAAAGGTTGGGATAAGAATTTTTGAACTTTTCTCGCTCTATTAACTATAACTTTATCAGATTCAGAAAGTTCATCCATACCTAAGATAGCGATTATATCTTGCAGTTCTTTGTAACGCTGAAGTGTTGCTTGAACTTGTCTGGATACATCGTAGTGTTCTTGACCAACTATTTGAGGATCCAATATTCTAGAAGTAGAATCTAATGGGTCCACGGCTGGATAAATACCTTGCTCAACAATAGATCTAGATAAAACTGTCTTGGCATCCAAGTGAGCGAAAGTAGTCGCTGGGGCTGGGTCTGTTAAGTCATCGGCCGGTACATATACAGCCTGAACAGAAGTTATAGAACCTTTGTTTGTGGATGTTATACGCTCTTGCAATGTACCTACTTCTGTCGCTAATGTCGGCTGATATCCAACAGCTGATGGTATACGGCCTAACAAAGCGGATACTTCAGATCCGGCTTGAATAAATCTGAATATATTATCAATGAATAATAAAACGTCTTGCCCTGACTCATCTCTAAAATATTCGGCCATAGTTAGTCCAGTTAACGCAACTCTCATACGTGCTCCAGGTGGCTCATTCATCTGACCGAAAACCATAGTCGTTTTATTTATAACTCCAGAGTCAGTCATTTCATGGAACAAGTCATTACCTTCTCTTGTTCTTTCTCCAACACCAGCAAAAACTGAAAATCCACCATGCTCTGTAGCTATATTACGGATTAATTCTTGAATTAATACTGTTTTTCCAACTCCAGCTCCACCGAATAAACCTATTTTACCACCTTTTAGGTAAGGGCAAAGAAGATCTACTACTTTAATTCCGGTTTCTAAAATTTCCGCAGTTGTAGATTGTTCCTCAAATGTTGGTGCGGATCTATGAATTGGCCAATATTCAGCATCCGGTGCTGGTCTATTATCCACCGGATCTCCGGTTACATTAAAAATACGTCCAAGAGTTTTATCACCAACCGGTACAGTTATCGGTGCTCCGGTGTTAATACACTCCATGCCTCGGATTAATCCTTCTGTAGCGGCCATAGATATACAACGAACTACGTCGTCACCTAAGTGCTGCGCCACTTCTACAGTAATCATTTCATCATTACCGTCTGCGTCTTTTCCGGTTATTACATGGATTGCATTATACAATGCTGGCAAATTCTCTGGAGTAAATTTAATATCTATTACTGGCCCAATGATTGTTATTATATGTCCTATATTGTTTGCCATCTAAATTTTTCTCCTTTATTTTAATTTTCGCTCAGTTTAGCCTAACGCTTCTGCTCCACTAACAATTTCGGTAAGCTCTTGCGTTATAGCAGCCTGCCTTGCTCTATTATAAACAATGTTTAATTTCTGGATCATTTCTTCTGCATTATCTGTAGCTGAATCCATGGCCGTCATTCTAGCACCTTGTTCGCTGGCACTAGCTTCTATCAAAGCACCAAAGGTTATATCGGCCAAATATCTTGGTATTACATAAGACAGTACGTCTTCTGCAGAAGGTTCATATACTAATAAATCCGGAAGCTCTGGATTAACTGTTTGTTCTACTTCCGTCACTTCATCTAATTTTAACGGTAAAAGACGAATCATAGTCGGCTCTTGTTGAATGGTAGATTTAAATGCTGTATAAGCTAAATAGACTTCTCCAACTTCGCCCTTCTTAAAGATGTCTGTTACATATTCCGCAATTTCTTTAGCATGTTTGTAAGTAGGCTTTTCGGACATACCAACTACTGCTTTGCCGATATTGTATCCTTTATTTTTAAAATTATCTCTAGCCTTTTTACCTACTGCTACAATAGTTGTTTCATCTTGCTTTTCTATATGTTTCATTACTAGCTTGCAAATATTCGAGTTATATCCGCCAGCTAATCCTCTATCCGAAGCTAAAACAATATAGGCTTTGTTAGGAGAATCATTTCCTTTCAAAAGTGGTAAATTAACTTTTCCTGCATTATTTGCTATCGAACGAATAGTTTCTTGCATTTTAAGAAAGAAAGGGCGAGATTTAATCGCCGCTTCTTTACTTTTAGTTAATTTAGCAGTTGCTACAAGATTCATTGCGTTAGTAATCTGCTTGGTGCTATTAATACTTTTAATTCGTCCTTTAATATCTTGTAAAGACGCCATATATTATCACACCTTTCATTACTCTTCTGGTTTAAAATTCGCTTTAAATTCTTCGATTATACTTTTTAATTTTCCGTCTAATTCAGGTGTTAAACCGTTTTTGCCAACAATTAAATTATAGATATCAGCATATTTAGTATCTATAAATTCAAACAGCTCTTGTTCGAACTTCTTAACAGAGGTTAAAGGGATATCCATCAAATATTTTCTTGTTGCAGCATAAAGGATTACAACTTGCTTAGCTACAGGCATTGGAATATATTGGCCTTGTTTTAAAACTTCCATTATACGCTCACCTTGAGTTAAAGCATTTTGAGTTGCAGTATCCAAATCAGATCCGAACTGAGCAAAAGCCGCAAGAGAACGATATTGGGCCAACTCAACACGTATTGGACCAGCGATTTGCTTCATAGCCTTAATTTGCGCTGCTCCACCAACCCTGGATACGGATAATCCTGGATTTACCGCAGGACGAACGCCCGCATTAAATAATTCACTCTCTAAGAATATTTGCCCGTCTGTTATTGATATAACATTTGTTGGTATATAAGCAGAAATGTCTCCTGCTTGCGTTTCGATTATTGGTAATGCGGTTATTGATCCGCCACCTAACTCGTCATTTAATTTTGCTGCACGCTCTAATAATCTAGAGTGTAGATAGAAAACGTCTCCTGGATATGCTTCACGTCCTGGTGGTCTACGAAGCAATAACGCCATTGTTCTGTAAGCAACCGCATGCTTAGAAAGGTCATCATAAATAATTAAATTATCTTTTCCGGCCTCCATCCATTCTTCTGCAATAGTTACACCGGCATACGGTGCGATATATTGCAATGGAGCCAATTCACTTGCAGTCGAAGCTACTACTGTTGTATAGGCCATTGCACCATGCTTTTCCAAAATCGAAACGATATTCGCAACTGTAGATGCTTTTTGACCGATAGCTACATAAATACAGTTTACGCCTTGGCCTTTTTGATTAATTATCGTATCGATAGCAATCGCTGTTTTTCCTGTTTGACGGTCTCCGATAATAAGCTCTCTTTGTCCGCGACCAATTGGTACCATGGAATCTATAGCTTTCTCTCCAGTTTGCAACGGCGTACCTACAGATTTTCTTGACATTACGCCAGACGCAACTCTTTCTACTGGTCTAGTTGTTGTAGTTTTTATCGGTCCTTTTCCATCTATCGGCTCCCCAAGAGCATTTACCACTCGGCCTAACATAGCATCCCCTACCGGAACACTAGCTACGTTTCCTGTAGATTGTACTACGTCGCCCTCTTTAATGTTTTTGTCCGAACCAAGTAAAACAACACCTATGTTGTCTTCCTCTAAATTCAAAACCATACCTTTTATCCCGCCTGGAAATTCTAAAAGTTCTCCCGCTTTTGCATTTTGTAGACCATGCACACGTGCAATACCGTCTCCAACTTGCATTACAGTTCCAACTTCCTTAACTTCCAGTTGAGATTTATAGTTATTAATTTGTGCTTTAATAACACTGCTGATTTCTTCTGGTTTAAGGTTCATTCTTTTTTGTTGCTCCTTTCTATATAAATTTTACTTTTTATTTAATTATTTCGCCTTTTTAAGCAAGTCTTATATCCAATAAACTAGACTTTAATGTGTCCAGTTGTCCTCGGATACTACCATCGACTACTTTGTCGCCAACTCGAATTATCATACCACCTAATAATGTTTCATCCACATCGTCTGTGATTTCCACTTTTTTACCAGTTTTTGTTTCTAGGTTAGCTTTTATTTGCTCTAGTTGAGCCTGCTCTAATTTTACCGAACTGGTTACGATAGCTTTCACAAATCCGGCTTCTACTTTTGCCATCTCTACAAAAGTTTCTAATATATCCATGATTAGATTTTGTCGACCCTTTTTTACACAAAGATAAAATAATCCTACAAAATCATCTGATGCGTTATTCTCAAAAATATCTCTTACAAGCTTTAACTTCTCTTCTAACAATATACTTGGATGAGTTAAAATTTTTAAAAAGTCTGGCTCATTATTTAAAATTTCTAACACACCTTCTGCTTCTTGTTGATAATCGGATATTTGGCCTTTTTCAGTTGCAAGGTCAAATAGAGCCGTTGCATATCTGGTAGTAACTAAAGCCATGAGACATCCCCCATCTCATCAATAATTTCTGTGATAATCTCTTCTTGCTTTTCATGCGTTAATTCGGATTTAACGAATTTCGAGGCCATCAATGTAGCTACATTTATCATTTCATCCTTCATGTCCGCCCGGACTTTCTCTAATTCTAATTCTGTATCATGCTTAGCTTTAGCCTTAATAGCGTTGGCCTCATTTTTGGCCTCTTCTATTATTTGAACCTCTCGATCTAATGCTTTTTGTCTAGCCTTGGTTAAAATTCTATCTGACTCATCATTGATATTCTTAATCTTACCATCATACTCTTCTTTTAAACTAGTTGCTTGAGCTTTAACATCGGCTGCTGTTTTTATGTCGTTAGCAATAAGATCTTTTCTCTTTTCTAAGAAATCTGTAACTGGTTGAAACATAAGTTTTTTCAAGATCCAAATTATTAGTAAAAGAGCAAGAACTTGCCAAACCCATTCCCACGCCGTTGGTAATGAGAACTCTATAATTTTGCTCAAAGTTCAACGCCTCCTTTCTTATAAAAAATAGCAATTTTTTTTAAACTTGAGATACAAGTGGATTTGCAAATAACAAAATAATTGCTACGATAAGTCCGTAAATACCAGTTGTTTCGGCTACCGCCGCACCAAGTAACATCGTTCTTACGACATCAGATTGTGCCTCTGGCTGACGACCTACGGCCTCCGCTCCTTTTCCCGCAGCATAACCTTGGCCGATACCAGGTCCGATACCTGCGATCATTGCAAGTCCTGCACCTATTGCTGAGCAAGCTAACACTAAAGCTTTTCCATCGATTTCCATTTTAAATTCCTCCTATTTCTTTTAATTAAAATAAATACAATTCAGATAAAATCTTAAAACAAATTTTTAAAATAATTCTACAAACAATAATAACAAGGCAATTATTAAGGCATAAATACCTGTTGTTTGAGCAACCGCTTGACCTAATAACATAGTCCTTACGATAGCACTTTGTAATTTAGGACGCTTTCCTACTGCTTCCGCTGCTTTTCCGGCAGCATAACCTTGGCCAATTCCTGGCCCGATTCCTGCTATCATTGCAAACCCGGCCCCTATTGCTGAAGCAGCTAATATTATCGCCGCACCGTCTCTTCCAACTAGTGGATTTGCAAATAACATAATAATTGCTATAACCAAAGAAAATATTCCCGATGTCTCGGCCACCGCAGCACCCAAAAGCATAACTAAGGTCGCCGGCTTTCCTCCGTGCTCAGGATTTTTTCCCATGGCCTCTGCTGCTTTGCCCGCAGCAAATCCTTGGCCGATTCCTGGCCCTATTCCTGCTATCATTGCAAGACCCGCACCTATAGCACTCGCTCCGAGGACTAAAGCTTTTGGATCTACTGTTGCCATCCATCCGAACATTATTTCTAATATGTTCATCTCTTTTCCTCCTTAGATTATTCCATAGCACTAGATACAAAAGTCATGCTTAGCATAACAAAAATCAATGTTTGTAAAGTTCCCGCAAATACGTCAAAATACATGTGAAGTATCGACGGTATTCCTAATAGTCCAATCCATGGAATCATAGCATAGTATAAGCCCATGATTATTGTTCCTCCTAAAATATTTCCGAATAAACGGAAACTTAAAGAAATCGGATTGGCTAATTCTCCAACTACATTTAACGGAAACAACAATGGTATCGGTTGAAATAATTCTTTGTAATAACCGAGGCCTTTAGACTTAATTCCGTATAGTTGAACCATGAAAAACGTTGTTAGCGACAATGCAAACGTCGTCGCAATATCTGCTGTCGGTGGCCTGAGTAAAATTAAACCCGATAGATTAGCAAACAGAATAAATAAGAACATCGGACCATAAAAATGTGCGAAGCCTTTATTCTTTTCACCCATTGTGCTAATAGTGAAAGATTCGAACATACTAACAATAGTCTCGATAGCAACTTGGAATTTAGTTTCAGGAACTATTGTAAATGCTTCGACTTTCTTTTTAACATAAAAGCCAAAGATCGTTAGTATAGCCATAATAATCCAAGTATTCACGTGAGTTGTTGTGAAGCCGAATACGTCTCCATTTTCAGTTGTGAATAAAGGGATGAGCATATGGATACCAAAATCTAATTGTTCGTCCATCCTCTATCTCCTTTCTATTGAAAATTAGTAATAAAAAAATTAGTAATAAAACAGAATGATATATATATGCAAAAAAACTAAATTAAGCCGAAAAGGAAATAGATGTACCTTACGTCTTAATTGTAGTTTTGAAGCCAAAGTTAATTTGCTTAAATAGATTTTAATCAGGGCAACGATTTTCGGATTTTATAAAATCTTCATAGGAATAGAATAAATCACTTACGTTTTATTAATTCCATATACGCGGAAAACTTCATGCCCAATAAAGCTATAAAAACACCTAAAAGAGTTTGTACTCCATTCAATGCTGCGACCAGTAAAATAACACCGGTCAATATATATCGAACTAAATATTGCCTTTGAGAATATGTAGTTGCTTTATCCTCGCTTAAACCAACGGCTCTATTTAAGGAATTTTTTATTGAATAAATTTTGAAAATACCTAGCAGTGTACCACAAATTATGCCCAAAACAAAATGTAAATCAGCCCCAAAGAATACGGCTATAATACTAACTATTACACTGTACAGAATAAGAGTATAAATAAACCGATCTTTAAAAAAGTTGGTTTTATGACTGATGCCATGTTTATTTTTCATGATGTTTTGCTCCTTTCTTGGCCTCCTGCAAAATAATAACAAACATATTTCTAAAAGCCGCTCCTATACCAAGAAAGATTGAGATTATTAAAAATAGAGGGCTCAAATTAGTAATTTTATCTAAGAAAATTCCAACAAAAAAACATAAGAATATAGGTACAAGCATCATAAATCCGAGTTGTGTAACCAGCGCTAATGCTGTTAGTATACCTTTTTTATTTTCCATTAGCTCCTCCATTCAACTAATACTAATTATGCGCTATAAATATTCTTTTATACGTTGATTTTTTATACCAAAGAAAAATTTTATTGCAGCCACAATCCTTTTAGATGCATGCCCGTCTCCATAAGGATTAATAGAATTAGCCATTTTTTCATAATTAGTTTCGTTTTCTAATAATTCAGCGGTATTTTTAATTATGCTTTGTCTG
>MDSO01000066.1_pt1 | contig 18024 bp, 17 predicted proteins | sample 1005691 | NCBI WGS metagenome assembly MDSO01 (sample SAMN05526595, study PRJNA338239) | gut metagenome | isolation source: stomach gut content | host: Acanthurus sohal | place: Saudi Arabia: Red Sea | collected 2011-04 | reverse complement strand
TATTCCAATTAGTGCAACAATTATAACTCCAGAGAAAATTTGCACAGACTGATTTAGTTGAAAAAACGTTGCAGTTTCTGACTCTAAAAATCGAACATCTAATCCATCCACTGCTTTTAAAATAGAAACTACTTCTGCTTGATTTTCTATTTTATTTACTTCGATTTCAAAAGAAGCTGGAAGTGGATTGTCATTTTTAAATTTGTCATATAATGCAAGATCGTTTCCTGCAAATGACTTTAAAGCATCATCTGATGTAATATATGATACTTCAATCACATTTGGTATTTCTTGTATTTGCTGATATATTTGCTTTATATTTTCTGGAGTATATTCATCACTGATATAAGCGGTAATTCCCATTTGCTGTTCAATTTGAACCATTATATACTCTACATTTGTAACAATAGAATATGAAATTCCCAAAATTATTAAACATAGCATAATTGTAGCAATTGATGCTACAGCCATCATTCTATTTTTCCAGAATCCTTTAAATCCTTCTCCAAAAAGGTAATTAATAGTATGCCATTTCATCATTGTATCTCCCATCATAAGTATCTTTTACAATGCGTCCACTTTTTATATCTATGACACGCTTTTTCAAAGCATTAACAATTTCTCTTTCATGTGTTGCTACAATAACAGTAACTCCCTTTAAATTTATATCTTGCAAAAGAGACATAATTTCCCAAGCTGTATTTGGGTCTAAATTTCCAGTAGGTTCATCAGCTACTAAAATTGGACTATTATTTATAATAGCTCGAGCAATTGCTGTTCTTTGTTGTTCGCCACCTGAGAGTTCATGAGGGTAAGAACGAATTTTTTTAGCAAGTCCTACTTGGGCTAAAATAATTGGAACTTTATTTTTTATCTCTTTTCTGCTTGCTTGAACAATCTGCATGGCAAAGGATACATTTTCATATACCGTTTTGTTTGAAAGAAGCCTAAAATCTTGAAATACAACTCCAATATCTCGTCGAAAATATGGTAACTGATTGTGCTTAAGTTTTGTTATTTCACGGTTGTTTATCATTATTCTGCCTTGGTTTGGTTCAATTTCTTTTAAAATCAACTTTAATAAAGTTGATTTTCCAGATCCACTACTTCCAGTTACAAAAACAAATTCTCCTTTGTTAATATATAAAGATGTAGGATATAATCCAGTAGTTCCATTCAAATAGGTTTTAGACACGTTTGTCAAATGAATCATAGCAAATTATTAGTAAGGGTAATTTTTACCCTACAATTCTCCTTTTTATAAATTTCTACTAATATATATTTTCGAATTTCTACTATGAACAAGCGAACATTGTTCGCCCATTCATAATATTACTTTTCTACATTCTTGCCATATTTTGTTTTTCTATATAGTCCATATATTGGCTCACCATAATGGTTATTTTAAAAGTAATTGCATCATCAAATTTTCTTAAATCCAAGCCTGTTGTTTTTAATAATTTGTCCAATCTATATACCAATGTATTTCTATGAATATATAGTTGTCTTGATGTTTCTGAAACATTTAAACTATTCTCAAAGAACTTATTTACGGTTATAAGAGTTTCTTCATCAAAACTTTGTACTTTTTTTCCTTTTAATACTTCTTGAATAAACATTTTACATAAAGATAGTGGCAGTTGATAAATAATACGTCCAATTCCCAGTTTTGCATAACTTGAAATATATCCTTCGCTATTAAATATTTTGCCAACCTCTAAAGCCATGCTTGCTTCTTTGTAAGAATTAGAAACATCTTTTAAGTCACTAACAACTGTTCCAACAGCAATAGTTAATTGTGCCATAGCTTCTGAACTCAAAGTGTCATAAATAATCTTAGCATAGTTTTCTAACTCTTCTTCATCTTTTGAGTTAACTTCTTTAACTAAGATAATTTTTCTTTCATCTACAGCTGTAACGAAATCTTTTGACTTGTCTGGAAATATATTACGTAAAATGTCAGATATATTACTGTCTTTTTTTGTGTCAGTCTCAATTAAAATTACACCACGCAGAACACTGCTTTCTATATGTAATTTTTTTGAACGACTATATATATCAACTAGCAATAAGTTATCTAATAAAAGATTTTTAATAAAGTTGTCTTTATCAAATCTTTCTTTATAAGCTACTAATAAACTCTTTATTTGAAAGGCTGCAATCTTTCCAATTTTATATGCATCATCATCTGTGCTATTAATAGCTACCACATATTCAACTAGATATTCATCATAAACTTTAAAGTAATGCTCTCCTTGCATTTCTTGGCTATCTGCTGGTGAAGTTATAAATGCCTCCACTTCCTCTACATAATGCCCCAGCCTACTTTCTAGTGTTGTTGCTATAACTTTTGCCTCTGCATTTAATATACTAAACTCTCTTCTAGTAATTGCTTTTAATCCTTCAATAGTATTTTGTAAAACTTGGTTTGCTATCACAAGAAATCCTCCTTATAAAATATAGATGTTATTCAAGTTTCTTTAACATTTTAGCATAAATTCTCAGCCTTTAAAAGTGATAGAATAAAGTGCTATTGATTTGATAAATACACTTAAGCTTTGTACTCCTTTTGGAGTTGTTACCTTTCAATAAAGTTATAAAGATTTTACTCGGCAAATTATAAATAAGCTTGCATTGATTTTTAGCTGATTACACTATGGTATAAATAATATAGAGTCTGTAGCTTAAGTCATCGAGATTCCACAAACTCATATCTTTAATTATTATTTTAGATAGAGATAATTAACAAATATTTGCTTTCTTAATAATGAAATATACGACATAATAGCATTAGTACTATGTTGTATATTATTACATTTTTACAATAACTTATTTATTCTTAGTATACCCAATCTATAATTAGTTTATCACACTTTTATAAATCAAGCAAGAATAGCTATAATTTTAACATAACAAACAACGACAACTAATGTTACAGTACTATTTGAGATAATACTGCTCTTATTTAAAGTAAAATTTAATTAAAATATTTTTTAAGTTAAAGTATAGGTCGTTGGACAATTTATTTAGTACATTTAACTAATAAAGTTGCTTTCTTTATACTGTAATAATATTTATTTTCAACAAAAGATTAAGAAATAAAGTAATTTGTGTTTGGAGCTTTGCCACGATTGGGTGATACAATCACAACTCCCTATTTTAAAAGTCATTTACTTTTTTACTTATTCAACACCCTACAAGTAAAAAATGAATTGATTTTATAAACTTTAAAAGAGCATCTTAAAGTAATTTTTAATATGATTAAAATAAATATTAACATATTTAAAGTATCCTTTAATGTACCTTTAAATATACTACTACATGTTGTGCTAGGTGTTTCTTAAAACTAAAAGTTGTATAATATCAAATAAAAGTAATGAGTGTATGGGCACTGTTCATTTATTGGGCAGAAGTTACTAGTAAGAAGAAACATATTAGAGTATTTTATTAGAGATAGGTATATACTTTAACAGTTAGGCAATGCGAAAAAATAAGTAGCAACAACTAACAACCAAAATGAAAGTAGTACCAGTAGTGATTTAATCGTTATTAATCAAGATATATCTAGAAATTAAAAATGAAATAAGATTAATATATGCTTCAGACATTAATCAATATTAAGGAAAAACCATGGTCATGGACCTTAGTTTGAATAAACATAACAGATTTAGCCAAGTTGTTACTAAATCCGTTATTTATGAATAAATATAATACTGTTTATAATCTTTATAAAAAACTTAAAACTTGGATAATAAACATATAGTTAATTTATCCTATCATAGTGTTATCTTATTAATAATCATACATTTGAGATTATAAACAGGGTATGTAGAAGTTAGTACACAATTAAATTATAGAATAAGGGCGTAAAACCCACTCATTTATGGTAGGAGGTTCAGGAGTTGTTTACTATAAAACATTATATTTATTATATATGGGCTCTAAAGAAATTACTTTAGGCCTATTTATAGTGTCAAAAATATTTTTATATTAATTGTGCAAGTTAATAATGCTATAAAATTCTCGGAAAATAGAGAAATATTTATATAAGAAATGTCATTTAGTAGAATGATTTTTTCAAAAAATAAAGCAGTTTATAAGAATAACAACAAGATAAAGCATTTTTCTTAGTTTTGTATTTTATTACTGAGATTAAAAATCCATTTGTTTAAGGAGCATTGATCGAACTGAATATTATTTTAATCACCTTTAGTGTTATACAATTTAGCATGAGATGTATACTAAAAAAAGAAAGAGATATCCCCCGAGATATCCCTTTCTGATTCGAATAACATATTATGTTATTTAAAAATTTATTTCTCAAACCCATACCTTTTAGGGTTTGTGGTAATTGACGCTAAAAACTCAGTTTGATAAAGAATTATCTTGGACAAAATCCTGAGCATTCTGTATCATTTTCTGTAACAGCATTACTTCCAGCAATATAAATAAAATCTGCTTGGCATTCTTGTTCTTGATTGTGGGTACAATTTGTTGCTTGACATTGTACATAAAGATCTAAATTTCCATCAGCTGCACTGTTTGATGCACCTGTATAGGTAGTAAAATTACTACATTTAGTTTCAGAATCAGTAGTTGCTGAGAATCCTTTAATGTCTATACTGTTTAGTCCACATAATGATTCACAATTATGTCCACAAGTATCCGCATTACAATTTAGTTTTGGCATAATATATACCTCCTATAGGCTAATCATTCACCACAAAGTATCTTACTTATTGTTTTGCACAATCTTGAACTGTATCTGTAGCTTTGTTTACTACATTATCTGTAGCTGCATTTTTACTACAATTTTTTGCTGCTTTTTTTGATTTATTAACTTTGTTCTTTGCCATGTTAATCACCTCATAAATTAATTTAAGATAAAGAGAAAAGGCAACAAGTCTTTTCTTCTCCTCTTAGTTATTTTGTACTACACACTTATTATGCCACTTAAATTAAAAATTATAAGTTGATAATTATGGTAAATTAGTGAGAACTTACCAATAACATACCTAAAATTATACCAAGTATTGTTGCAAGTGTTGTCATTCGTCCGTTCCATATATGTCTGGACTCTGGGAGCAATTCTTCACAAACAACATATAAAATAATACCAGCAGCCATACCTAGTGAGATGGCTATAAATGCTGTACTAACTTGGCTTAATAAATATCCTAAAACAGCTCCTATTGACATAATTCCACCTAAAACAATTGGTACTGATATAAGAAAACTGGTAGTTGCTTGTGCTTGTTTAAAAGATATTGCTAAAGCAATTGCTTCTGGGATACTATGCAAACATATAATTAATGCGAAGTTCATAAGAGTTTCTCTTGATGCATTTGAAAAAGAACCTAAAGCAAATCCTTCTGGAATTCCATGAATTGCAATTCCAATTAATAAGGCTAGTCCAGCCTGCATATTTTTTCCACCAGAAATATGCATCTTTGAATTTAAAAACTCTGTGACTTGAGCTAAAGATAATCCAAAACATACCCCTATTGCTATTCCTACAAATACAAATAAATCATTTTTTACACTAAATGCTTCAGGCAACATATTAAAACACACCATAGCAATCATAAGACCTGATGTACTTCCAAATAACATACCTATTAATCTTTTATTTTTTATTCTAAATAAATAAAAAAGAGCCATTCCAATTGCAACTCCTAATCCTTCTGCGACAAATGCTAATGTTGCTGCTAACATAACTCTTGTCCCCTTTCTATATTTAATTTATTGTTATAGTAAATGTACTTACATTAATAATGATTGTTTTAAATAAACAACAAATACTGTTCACACGTGTATGATTTTTTTAATGCAAATTAGGTTCTTGTATATAATTTTAAAGTACATTCCTATAATACTAAAAAGTTAGATTGAATATCTATCTTTTTTATGTTTATATTATTATTTTATGGGGTTTGTCCTATTTTAAGAACAATTAGGTTATTGAATAAATAAAAAATGATAAAAAGAAACATAAAATCTGATATAATAGGTGTATAACTGTATGTAATATCATCAGAAATATAAAAAGAAAATAGCTCTGGTATAAAGTAAAGAAGCAATGGTGAATAATGTTCACCATTGCTTCTTTTTAATTATAATTTGACTTTATTCATAAAAATATATGGAGTATTATCCTTTTATATAGTGTAAATTATTATGGTATGCATATGTTTTTTATAAATGATAATGCTTGATTATAAACTTTTTCTTAAAATACTGGGAATCGAAATTTCTTTATCAAGTTTAAATTTAATAATTTGTTTTGGATGTGGTGCAGTTGCAATTTCTTCACTATCTTCATTCCACATGCGTTCTATTTTGAAAACAATATTCTCTCCTGCAGGTTTTAAAATTTCAAGGGTGTCTCCTACAGAAAATTTACGTCTTTGTTCAACAGTTACTATCTTCGTATTTTTGTCATAATCTATAACCATTCCTGAAAATTCATAGTTTCTAACATATGAATTATGAGTATATGTTTGGTCTTCTGATGTTGTTTTATTATTATAAAATCCAGTTGTAAATTCCCTGTGACTTGCTTTTCCTACTTCATCCAAAAACAAGTGTTTCTTTTCCTCGTATTCTTTAGGAGAACGTAAATATGTGTCAATAGCTTCTCTATATGCTTTTACAACTGTTCCAACATATAGAGGTGTTTTCATACGGCCTTCAATTTTAAAGCTATAAATACCATTTTCAATAAGTTCAGGGATATATTCAATCATACATAAATCACGAGAATTGTAAATATATGTGCCTCTTTCATCTTCTTCAATTGGCATGTATTCATTTGGTCGTGTTTCTTCTACTACACTGTATTGCCATCTACAAGGTTGTGCACACTCTCCTCTGTTTGAACTTCTATTTGTAAGATAATTGCTCAAAAGACATCTTCCTGAATATGCCATACACATTGCTCCATGCACAAAAGCTTCAATTGGGATATCTTTTGGAATATTTTGATAGATCTGTTGTATTTCTTTAAATGAAAGTTCTCTTGCCATAACAATTCTTTTTGCACCCTGTTCAATCCAAAAATTAGCTGAATAAAAATTTGTATTGTTAGCTTGAGTCGAAATATGAAGTTCTACATCAGGAATTATTTTTTTAGCAAGACTAAATACTCCAGGGTCTGCAACAATAACTCCATCTGCTCCCATCTGTTTTATTGATTTTAAGAAGTCTTCCATATTTTCAAAATCATAATTATGAGCAAAAATATTAGCCGTTATATAAACTTTAACATTATGTTTATGAGCAAAATTTATTCCTTCTTGCATTTCTTCTGGAGTGAAATTTTTAGCTTTTGCACGTAGTCCATAATTTCCTCCTCCCATATAAACAGCATTTGCTCCATATAATACTGCGATTTTCAATGTTTCCAAGCTTCCAGCAGGAGCCAGTAATTCTACTTTCATTAATTCTTTTCCTTTCTTCATGACATACTAATTTGTGATATCATATTCTATATCCTTTAATTTGTAAGACAATGCAATGCCATCGCCAATTGGTATAACAGAAGATTTTAAATAATCAACATGTGTAATCGTCCATAAAAATTCACGCAATCTTGAATGGGTTGTTCTTTGTCGCCTTTCAATTAAATATCTAGATTTTGCAACACTTCCTTTATGCAAAACATTATCTGTTACTAAAATTCCACCTATTTTTAATATACGAATGCAATTTGGCAAAAATTTTAAATACTGACCTTTTGCACAATCCATAAAAATCATATCATAATAATTTGATTCTAATGTAGGTAAAATGTTTTCACCATCTCCTTCAAGTATAGAGATAACACCATCTTTTCCTGCTTCTTGTATATTTTTTTTTGCCTGTTTTAACATTACTGGAAATCGTTCAATAGTGGTTACTTTCGCATTGTGCGGAGAGTTCATTAAAATAGCAGAATATCCAACAGCCGTTCCAATTTCTAAAATATTTTTAGGCTTATGAATATTTATGATAGTTTCCATAAAATCGGCAACTTCAGGTTTTATGATTGGCCATGTATGTTGTTCGGTTGCTACAGCTCTTTCTATTTCATACAATATTTCATTTGGTTGGGTATGCAAAATCCTTAAGTATTGTACTACATAATCGTAATTAATTTGACTCATTATTTAATAAAAATTCCTTTCAATATATTATAAAAATATATTAGCTTATATTTTTCCTTTACAAAAACAATGAAAGTAGACATTTGGTGCATTCTTTCATTGTTTTGACTTAAACTTTGTTTTAATTTAAATTTTACTAATAAAATTAATTTATATCTCCATAATTATGGGTAAAATCATAGGACTTCGTTTTGTCTTATGCCAAACAAAATCTTTTAAATCATCTTTTACAATGGTTTTAATTTGTGTCCATTCACAAATATTTGCATTTTCACAATGTTCTAAAGAACGACGAACAATTTTTTTCGCTTCATCAATTAAGTTTTCAGCCTCTCTCACATAAACAAATCCACGTGAAATTATATCTGGCCCAGAAACAACTACTCCTGTTTCTCGTTCTAAAGTCATAACAGCAATTAACAATCCATCTTGAGAAAGATGCTTACGATCTCTTAATACAATATTTCCGACATCTCCTACACCTAAACCATCGACTAATATTTGACCAGAAGGAACTGTTCCTACCACCTTAAAAGTATCTTTACTAATTTCTAAAATATCTCCAATTGAAAGTATTTTAGTATTTTGTTTAGGCATACCCATAATTATTGCTAGTTCTACATGTTTTAAAAGATGTTTATATTCACCATGAACTGGTATAAAGTATTTTGGTCGAACTAAAGCATGAACCAGTTTTAGTTCTTCTTGAGCTGCATGTCCAGAAACATGGGTATCTTGATTTATAACAATCGCACCTTTACGAGATAAATCGTTTACAACATTTGAGATAGTTTTTTCATTTCCTGGAATAGGCGTAGAACTTAAAATGATAATATCTCCAGGTTTAATCTCGAGTTGTCTATGTTCAGATTTAGCCATACGGGATAACGCTGCCATAGGTTCTCCTTGGCTTCCGGTCATGATAATTACAATTTGTCCATCAGTATAATTTTTTAATTCATTACTATCTATCATCATGTTTTTAGGAATATCCATATATCCAAGTTCATTAGCTGTTTTTACTACATTTACCATACTTCGGCCAATAATTAATACTTTTCGTTTAAACTTATCAGCCATATTTATAATTTGTTGAACACGATCTACGTTTGAGGCAAAAGTAGCCACCATAATACGCTTATCAATAGAGCGGTTAAATATATCTTCTAAAGTTGTTCCAACAGTTTTTTCAGATTGAGTATAACCTGTTCTTTCTGCATTTGTACTATCAGCCATTAATGCTAATACACCTTTTTTTCCAAGTTCTGCAAGTCGGTGTAAATTTAGCATTTCTCCTCTTATAGGGGTATAATCAATCTTAAAATCTCCTGTATGCACTACAATTCCTGCTGGAGACCATATGCTCAGCATAACTGCATCTGCTACACTATGGTTAGAGTTTATAAATTCTACCTTGAAATTATTTCCAAACTTTAATGTTTCGCCTTGAGAGATACTTTCTAATGTAGTTGTTTTTAATAAATTATGCTCTTTTAATTTATTTTCTACAAGTCCAATGGTAAGTTTTGTACCATATATTGGAACATTAAGTTCTTGCAATACATAAGGTAACGCTCCTATATGATCTTCATGGCCATGAGTTAAAATAATACCTCGTACTTTATAACTATTTCTAGTAAGATATGACACATCTGGAATAACTAAATCTATACCAAGCATTTCATCAGCTGGAAAAGCTAAACCGCAATCAATAACTATTATATCATTTTCATATTCAAAAACAGTCATATTTTTTCCAATTTCACCAAGACCTCCTAAAGGTATAATTCTTAGTTTATTTTTATTTCTTTTTTGAACCACAATTATTTCACCTCTCATTCTATACATTTTTGACATTTTCCATAAAACATTACATTATGGTCAAATACTTTAAAATTATATTTTTGTTCAATTTCTTTTTCTACTTCCTCTAATAAATCACTATCCACTTCAAATACTTTATTACAGCTTTGACATAATAAGTGGTGGTGGTGATGAACTTGGCCTTGAACATGTAATTCGTAACGACTACAGCCATCATCAAAATTTAATCTATCTACTAATTCCATTTCTTCAAATAATTGTAATGTCCTATATACTGTTGCTAATCCTATTTCAGGATATTGTACTTTTACACAATCATAAATTTCTTCTGTAGAAAGATGCTTTCCACTATTATCAATTAATATATCCAAAATACCTCTACGTTGTGTAGTTAATTTATATCCTTTGTCTTTCAACATTTCTTTAAATGCATTTATATTCATCTATATCGCCTCTCTATATTATTATAGTATAAATTATAAAGGCATAAATTAATTATGTCAATTGAAACCAAATATCATTGGATTATTATAAAATCTCTATATCATATTCATCACTTTCCATAAATAATAATGCAAGTTTTTGAAATTCTCTTTCATCCTCAATCAATTCATAAATTAAGTTTTCATCTTCATCAGTGTTTTGTTTTAAGATAGTAGCATTTTCCTCATCATCTTCAACCAATAAATACTTATTGGTATTTTCTTCAATATAATCGATTATATTAAAGAAAATTTCTACTCCTTCTTCATCTATAAATAAAATTTGTTCCATTAAATTAAATTCCTTTCGTATCTAAATAATTTTGTAATATTATAACTGCAGCTACTTTATCAATTACATTTTTTCGTTTCTTTCTGCTTACATTTGCATCTATTAACATATTTTCAGCAGAAATAGTTGTTAAACGTTCATCCCATCTTTCGACTTCTACATTTGTAGCTTTTTCTAATTTTTTTATAAATTTATCTGTTTGTTCGCACCTTGGCCCTAAAGTATTATTCATATTTTTAGGGTAACCGATAACAATCTTATCTACTTTATATTGATTACATAACTCATGTATTCTTTTTAGCGTAGGATTAAGATTAAATTCATCCGTTCTTCTAACGATTTCAATTCCTTGCGCTGTTATACCTAGAGGATCACTTAAAGCAATGCCTGTTGTTTTAGAGCCAAAGTCTAATCCTAGTATTCTCATATATGTCTCCATCTAAAGAGTTTATTTTTTGTAAATTTTAAGGCATAAAACCACTATCCCTTTAGGGTAGCCTATCCTTTCGGATAAAAACGCCTCCTGATTATTAGCAAAGGTAAGTCCAATTCGCCAATGTTAGTAAGTTTTGTATATCAACATTACTTCTCAAGTGGCTACATGGTAATTGACTCTACTTTACATTTTAAGTAGTAGAACTGTTTAAATCTTAATATTATAAATAGTCAAATATTTTTATATTAGATGTACTTATAAACTGAAGTATTTTCTTGATGGTTGTGGAATGAAACTTCAATCAGGAGCTTCCCACTATAATAAAATTCAGTTACTACTATTCAAAATACTTTTACTATAAGCACAAGATGTATTAATTACCAATAGGTTGTTGAATAAATAAGAGAAAAAGCCCTTTGCTTCTAAATCCCTTACCATGACAGATTTAGTCACGTTGCTCATAAATCCGTATCCGTGATTCATGAATAATGATGAAAAATATTTGATTTCTCATCATTATCAAGAATAAAAAAGTACATAACTTTTGAAGCGAGAAGTTAGATTTGGGTTTTGCCCTAAACTCAAAATCACTTTATTCATATAGTATAAAAAAGTATATCATACTATAAAGAAAGAAATGTACTAAATGAAATTGAATTATTCAACATTTTATACTAACATTAAATTTTAGAACTAGTCATTTATTAATTACTTATTATCATTTAAGACTCAAATTAATCAACTAACTTTCTTTTTAAAACTTAGGGTAATACCAATTAAGATTTGCTAAATTTATTTTTTTAAATAAAAAGCAACTAGTTCTTCCAAAATTTCGTCTCTTTCAAGTTTTCTTATTTTTTTTCTTGCTTCATTATAACTTGTAATATAAGTTGGATCACCAGACATAATGTAGCCCACAATCTGATTAATAGGGTTATATCCTCTATCTTCAAGAGCTTTATATACATCGTTTAAAATCTCTCTGGTAGAATATTGCTCTGTTAAATCAAAATGAAATTGCATTGTTTCGCTTAAATTATTCATATGCATATCCCCTTTTACTTTATATTAATGAAGAAAATTTTTACTTTATAATTCCTGTTAAGATATCTTTATCAATATTTGTTATATTGATATTATATATATTACCTTCAACTAAATTATTTGAGGAATATATTTTTACTTTTATATAATTTGTAGTATATCCTATATAATTAGTTTCATTGTTTGGTGATTTTTCTATTAAAACATCCAAGTTTTTATCAATAAAGTTTTTTAAATAATTTATACGTAAAGTTTTTTCTAAATTACTTAAAATATTTACACGCTCATTTTTAATGGTTGATGCAATTTGTTCGTTCATTTTAAAAGCAACTGTACCTTCACGAGCCGAAAATGGAAATACATGAATTTTTGCAAAACCCACTTCTTTTACAAAATTTAAAGTTTCCTCAAATTCTTGCTCTGTTTCTCCAGGAAAACCTACTATAATATCTGTTGTAATAGCAACATCAGGGTAAACTTTTCTTAATTTATTCACACATGCTAAATATTCATTAGTTGTATATTTTCGGTTCATGCGTTTTAATACAGAATTACTGCCACTTTGAAGAGAAAGATGAAAATGCTCACATACCTTTGGAGAATTTTTTAGAGTTGAAATAAAGTCATCAGTTATAATAACAGGTTCAATTGAGCCTAAGCGAATTCGTTTAAGCAATTCAATATTATTCAATTTAGGCAAAAGAGTGTTTAATGAAATATTTTCTAAATCTTTTCCATAAGAAGCTAAGTGTATTCCTGTTAATACTATTTCTTTAAATCCTTGATTAACAAGTCTTTTTGTTTCTTCAAGTATATTCTCTTGATATCGACTTCTAATGTTACCTCTAACATATGGAATAATACAATATGAACAATAATTATTACAGCCTTCTTGAATTTTTAAATATACTCGAGTATGTTCATTCATTGTGCTAATTGTTAGCTCTTCAAATTCATCAACCTTCATTATATCTCCTATATTAAATTCAAAAGCTTTATTTTGTTCAAATTGTTCAACTATATTTACAATATTTAGTCTATTGTTAGTTCCAATTATTATCTGAACCTCTTTCGACTAAAGTGACAGAATTCCTGGTCAATAACTCTCTTGAGTCAAATTTTCCTAGCTATCCCCATAGTTCCTATGGTTCTTATATATATTAGGCAGCCTTATTTTAAAGCTACGTTATAATCTTTATGGATGTTTTTAAGGCCTTTACTTTTATATTTAAATGTGAAAGTGGTTTTAAATGATTTTTTTTAAGGCTGAAAACCACTTTCTCTTTATGGTGTGCTATAGCATAATTATAAAAGAGATTCTAGTTTTTCTAATATATATAAGAACTCATAAAATTTAGTTTAAGAGGTGTCGTTCACATTAGTGCGCTAATTCTAATGCAGTTCTCGATGTTATAAACACTGAACTTCTTTATGTTTCCATAAAGCACAGACTATATCTTCTCCCTCGTCTAATTATTTTCCTTCTTTTATACAAGGAGATTAGTACGTTAGGGGCTACCCACTTCGGATACCAATAGCTTGTATCCTACTTCCATCAAAAGGAATAGTCGTTGAACTTTCTCCTATAATGAAGCAAAGCTTAATTATTCGGAGCTTAGCTGCTGATTGTCAATTGTTTATAACCCTTAGGATTTAACCTTAGGCCATCTAACTAATTTTTTCTACTTTCGTCACCATAATCCCTTTGAAGATGGTTTAGTTAGCTTTATGAGTTTCCAGCAATTCAAGTAGTATTACATGGCACTTTTGCCATGACCACACACATTTCTGTATGTGCTGACTAGTTGTGATTTACATAGATAAGTAAATCTTTTAATCAATTTCATCAATCTCTTTTTTTAATTTTTCTTGCATAGATTGAACATAGCAACCCATAGCAACCAAAATGCTATTTGGATTATTTTTTTTTGTCCGTCTAAGCATTTGCCGGCATTTTTTATCGCTTAAACGAGTTACTGTACAAGTATTTACAATATATATATCTGCTATTTCTTCAAAATTTACAATTTTATATCCTTTGTTTTTAAAAGTTTCTATTACTGCTTCTGTGTCATATTGATTTACTTTACATCCAAGTGTAAATGAAGCAACTTTTTTATTTGTCATATTTACGTCCATGATGCTATTTCTAATCGCCTCTACTTTCTTTTATATAGTGTACCATTAAACTAATATATATTCAATAAAAAAATTCCTGTTTGTTAATTCACCTTGTACTTGACTTCCAAATGTGTGTGATTACATATATTTAGAACAATGATTTTAAATTTTGTTTATAATTATCCTAACATGGATATAATCCACATTAGGAGGAATTGAATATGCAGAAAATATAAAATGTTAAGATTATCGGAAATAGTTAATTAAAAATTAAGTAAAAAATATTCCTTATTTTTTGCATATATGGAATATTCACTGTATAACTCTCTCAAGAAATTTAAAGCCCAATAGCTATTTACCAATTATTTTAAAAATCATTTTGATAGCCTAGGGAAACTTGGCTAAATAGAGTTATTGATTAGGAATTCTGTCACTTTGGTGAGAGGTTCAAATACTAAAAATTTTATCCTACTTAGTGAATACAGATTGTTTCTGCTAAATCATTTGTGTTACTATGTAACAAAACGGAGGAACATATGAAAGATTTTTCAATAATAGATAATAAATTATTTATGAAAAAGCTTCTAAAAGAGGTTACTTTTAATAATTATGAAGTGCATGAAATAGTTCTTCATAATTTTGCAAAAATTATTATTGAAGGAAAAAGAAATCAAGATTTTTCTGATGAAAAATTTACAGAATTTATTACTTGGGAAGAAATTCAACCACATATTTATTCACTTGTTAGTGGGAAAAATTTACCTACTTATTTTAAGTTTGTACTTTTTAAGCGTACAGATCAATTTAATTTATTTTTAAATATTATTTATAAGGCAAATTCAATAACTTGTGTTAGTGGGTGTTCCTACAAAATATTTACTTTAGATAAATCTGTTGAACAAGATTGGGATAAAACAATTCAGAAATTTTTGCTTGAAAATAATTTTTTGTAATTGGAGAAATTTTATGAATAATTATGATATTTTAAATTTTGCTATGGATGTAGGGGAAAGCTTACTTAAAAGTGGTGCTGAAACTTATAGAGTAGAAGATACTATTTCACGCATATTGTCAGTAAATTCAAAAAAACCATTTCTTTTTAAACGAATTGACACTTTTGTAACAGCAACTATTATATCAGCTAGTGTTTCAGATAACAGCAGTAATTATACTGTTGCAAGAAGAGTAAAAAACCGTTCTACTAGAATGGATAAAATTGAATTTTTAAATCAACTTTCTAGAGATTATGTTAGTGGACAGTTATCACTAGAAAAAGCTAAAACTAAATTTTTAGAAATTAATTCTATTCCTGCTTACCCATTTCCTATTATATCTATTAGCATGGGAGTCAGTGCGGCTTGCTTTTGCGTAATATTTGGAGGAGGATTCACAGAATTTATAATTTGTTTCTTAATAGGCTATTTCACTGCTTTTATACAAAAAATATTAAGTCAAAAAGGTATTGTAAATTATTTTATAATTTTTATAATATCTCTTATAATTGGTATTGTAAGTATGCTTTCAAAAAATATATTTCATTATATTTTAAGTGAATCTATAATTATTGGTGGTATTATGAGTTTGGTTCCTGGAGTTGCATTTACAAATGCTATAAGAGATACAATGGGTGATGAATTAATTTCTGGAATGATAAAAGGAATAGAAGCTTTAAGTACAGCTATAGTTATTGCTGTAGGAATTGGAATTCCAATAAATATTACTATAATTCTTGGAGGCCTTATATGATTGTTCTTCATATGATTAGTTCGTTTTTAGCGACAGTGGCATTTTCCATAATATTTAATGTAAATAACAAGCATCTACTTGTTTGTGGAACAATTGGTTCAATTGGTTGGGCTATTTATATTATTCTTTCAGACTATGTTATGATTTCAGAGGTAGGTTCAAATTTTATCGCTTCTTTAATAGTAGCAAGTATATCTTATATTTTATCTAAAATTCGCCGTGCACCTATAACTGTGTTTTTAATATCAGGGATAATACCACTAGTGCCAGGGATTGGATTATATAAAACCATGTATTTTCTTTTGTTTGAAGAATATATTTTAGCTCTAAAACAAGCTTTAGTTACTTTTGAAATTTCTGGTGTTATAGAAAGGGTGAGCTATCACCTAAACCGTAAGCGTATAGAGAAATTTGTATGTAAAGGCGATTTATAATCAGCTAATATACCACTCTAATTGCTGGAAACCCTTAAAGCTAACTAAACCATCTTCAAAAGAATTATGGTGACGAAAGTAGAAAAAATTAGTTAGATGACATAATTATATTTTTTTCTAACAGAAAATATATTGGTTAAATCCTAAGTGTTAAATATAAACATTATTAACATGTTATATTAAAAAATAGGCAATCAGCAGCTAAGCTCCGAATAATTAAGCTTTGCTTCATTATAGGAGAAAGTTCAACGACTATCCCTCTTAAGGGGAGTAGGTACAAGCGTACTGAAGTGGGTGGCCCTTAACACATAATGGTGAAGGAGAAGATATAGTCTGTGCTTATGCGAGAGTATAAGAAGTTCGGGTAAGACAACCTTTTAATAAAGAAGGAAAGCTTACTATGAGAACTGCTATAGAAGTAGCGCACTATAGTGAACAACAACCTTACTATAAAGTTTGAAATATAATAACTTAATAGAAGGTTCAGAGCAGTTTCAATTACTATTGTTACAATTATTCCAATTGTATTTAAAAAAACGTAATAAATCTTATTAATCTGAATTAAAACCTTAAATAACAGAGTTAGTTACGTTGCTCCTGAATCTGTTATTCATGAATAATGTTATAAATATACATTCTTTTTGCATATTTATAACATTTATATTTTGAATTGTCAAATTAAGTGACAAGACAAACGCATGTATTTTTTTCACTAAAATAGGTTGTTGAGCAATTTGTTCAGCTCAGAAATAGTACATATTGTTATATAAAAGGTAGAGTACTATCCTTTATATAAAGTTGCATAGTTGTTTTTATTTGACTATAATATATAATTGTGATAGAATGAAAATTGTAGTTAATTTTTATTTGTTGTATAGAATAATTAGTCAGTTATCCTGCACATAACATAAATTAAATTTGTGGGTTTGTATAGGCGGGGTTTAATTATATTAGACTGACTTTTTTTCAGACGTATATTTAAGTACAAGTCCACTATTTTTATCTGTAAAATGGACAAGTGTCTTTGTTGTATTATGATTTAAATTTGTAACAAAACTGTTCTCTTTTCCAGATAATTTTTTTAGTTTATGGTTAGCATATTAGGTTCTATTCCTTGTAAGACTTTACGTTGCTTTAAAAATTTAGCTCGCTTATTTATAATTTGTTTGCTACTAAAAAATAATGTTTTTTTCATTACTATTTGTAGCAGTTATTATAAATCGCATACCTAATCCATACAGTATTTTTAATATTTGTGGTTAAAAATCCTTTTTCCATTGATATAAAGCAAAATTTATCTTAAGTATTTTGATGACTGGATTTAATGCTTTCATAAGCATCTGCAACAATACGACAAGCTGTGTAAGACATTTGAAATTTTAACTTATAATAGATTCTAAAGTCAGTATAAATAATTTTTTGTAATGGCCTAGAATAAGAAAAAGCAAAAGGTACTTTTTTGTTATTTATCTTTATAATATATAACAAAAAAGAAATGAAT
>MDSO01000065.1_pt1 | contig 18184 bp, 11 predicted proteins | sample 1005691 | NCBI WGS metagenome assembly MDSO01 (sample SAMN05526595, study PRJNA338239) | gut metagenome | isolation source: stomach gut content | host: Acanthurus sohal | place: Saudi Arabia: Red Sea | collected 2011-04 | reverse complement strand
TACCGCTTTTCCTATTACTTGTACTTCGTTATTTTCTAAAATATGATCGCTCATTTAGCACCTCTTTCTTTTTCTCTTCACAAATGTTTGTGTTTAACAGTATCAGCTGTCATTTATAGCATATGTGCTACATGTTAAAATATACCACTATTTACAAAAAAACACAAGAGTTTTATTCTTTATTTTTTTTGTTTTATTATCAAAACATTATTTTGTCCAATTTATTAAATAATTATATTGGGTTAGTTGATAACTATAATAGATGACTTAAAAATAAAAAAAATATGCTTACTCCTTATGTTTTGGATTAAAAAAGTTGCTAGATAAAAAGTTTTACTAACATAATATAAAATGATGTGAATATCGATACTTTTTTATAAAATATAAAAATGAAGAATGTTAATTAATAAATTGATAACATATTATAATGTGAAAAATTTTTAATATAAGTTAAGAGACAGAGGAATAAAAAGTAGAGTATCTATCTTCATCTTTTAAAATATCCATTTCTATAACTTTATATACGGTTTTTATTTTAGATGAAAATTCATCGACTTATAAAGATATATATATTAAATATTATAAAACAATTATTTTAAATATAAGACTTATAGCACTTTCCCATGTATTTCATATCAAAATAAGAAAAATTTACATTGTAGTTTTTTTTAAATTTTGGACACAATAATTTAAAAGGGGGACAACAACATGCCAAGATTATTAACAGAAACAGAACTTAAAAATACTTTATTAGAATTTAAAAATATATTAAGCGAATTTGATTTTTCGGTTCTTAAAAATTTAATATTTTTCAATCAGGAATCGTTTTTTTTATATGTTGAAAATGTAAAGGATAATCCCTTTAAAACACAATTTAGACTATTAAATGAAAAATTAGATATATTACAGCCGTATTTGCCATTTGTGAATACAGATAGAGCCTCTGAATTTTTAAACGAAATATCCAAAGCAACCACAGAAGAAAAGTCTAGAGAAATAAAAAAAAATTATACTGCAAAGCTTAGACAGGATTTTTTCGAAGTTGCTAGAAAAATTAGTAACCCTATTCAATGGGACAATATCTTTAAAACCTGTGAAGAGATCAGATTACACAAAGAAGAAAGTGCTCTAATGGCAACCTGATCTCTTTAATTAAATTATTTAGCAATATCCGTTCTATATTGCATACCATCAAATGAAATCTTAGATATTTCACAATATACTTTTTCTTTGGCCTGGATTATACTATCAGCAACAGCAGTTATGGCTAAAACTCGTCCACCATTTACGATAATATCATCGTGATCTTTTTTTGTACCTGCTTGAAAGACAAAAGCTTCGACATTTTCTATGCCGGATATTTTGCGTCTAGCATCTACTGAATAATTCGGATACCCTTCACTTGCCAATACTACGGTTACAGAACATTGTTTAGTCCAGTCTAAAGAAATATCTCCTAAATTCCCTTCTGAGACAGTAATTAAACTGTCCAATAAATTGCTTTTTAGCCTTGGTAGAATACTTTGCGTCTCTGGATCTCCAAATCTAACATTAAATTCTAATACATAAGGCTCCTTATTTACTATCATAAGCCCTATAAACAATACTCCTCTAAAGTCTAAATTTTCACTTTTGAACCCTTCTATAATCGGTTCTAAAATGCTTTTTTCGATTTTCTTTGACATCTCTTCATCGATTATTGGATTTGGCGAAAATCCGCCCATTCCACCAGTGTTAGGACCTAAATCATTGTCGTAAATTCGTTTGTAATCTCTAGCTGTTTCTAACGGAACAATTATTTGGCCGTCCACAAAACATAGTAACGATGCTTCGATACCGTCTAAATATTCTTCTATAACTAGGCTTTGGCCAGCATTCTTAAATTCATCGTTAAAAATCCTTTTAATAGCCGAACAACCTTCTTCATAAGTAGAGCATATTAATACTCCCTTGCCCGCCGCTAATCCATCTGCTTTAATTACTACGGGTAACTGAAAAAAGGCTAGCGCGGCTATAGCACCTAGTTCTTCATCTTTTGTGAAACTTTGGTATCTAGCTGTAGGTATCTCATGTCTGGCTAAAAATTCTTTTGTAAACGTTTTACTTCCTTCAAATTTTGAACATTGCTTATTCGGTCCAAATATTTTTAGGCCGCATTCTTGAAATTTATCTACAATACCATTTACTAAAGGAACTTCCGGTCCAACTATAGTAAAATCAATATTCTCTTTTAATGCAAATTCCACGATCTCATCAACGTTTTCAGGATGAATATCAACATTTATAGCCTTTATTCCAGGATTTGACCTAGTACAATATAAGTGCACATTATTATTCTGTCGGCCAATACATTCTGCTATAGCAGATTCTCGGCCACCATTTCCAACTATCAAAACTTTCATATTTTTGTCACCTTCTAGTAACCTGATACTGTCCACTAGCAAATAATGTTCAATTTCAGTTAATATTTTATTTTGTAAAGATTCTGCCGTCTCACCTTCGGCTAAAGCTAAGCGCCGCTGTAAAATAGTTTTTCCGGTATCAATCCCTTCTTCTACAAAATGGACTGTGGCCCCCGAAAAAGTTTCTTTATTAGCAATAACGCTTTCGTGGACATGATGGCCATAAAAGCCCCTACCGCCATATTTTGGTAACAATGATGGATGAATATTTATAATTTGGCCACGATACTTATTAATTAAAGTAGGACCTAATATTTTTAGATAACCTGCTAATACGATTAAATTTATGTCAAATTTTTCTAAGATTTTTATAATTTCATTTTCTCCGACTGTACCTTTTTTGGTAACGACAAAACTTGGTATATTATGATTTTTGGCCCGAGTAAGAGCGTATGCATCTTTTTTGTTGGATATCACACAACAAATTTTGCTGGCATATCTGTCTTCTTGATCTATCATGGCCTGTAGGTTTGTTCCCGAACCTGATACAAAAACAGCTATATTAAACAATAAATCAATCCTTTCTAATCTAAACTTATTTATAAAACCTAGTATTAAGCATTATATTATTGCAGTATGACAGCTTTATATCCGGAAATGATTTCTCCGATTATTGTTACTGATTCACGATTATCGACTAAAATTTTCGTAGCTTTTTAGTATAATGAAATTATTGCAGTATGACAGCTTTATATCCGGCAATAATTTCTCCGATTATTGCCACTGATGCACGATTATCAGCTAAAATTTTCATAGATTTTTTAGCATAATGATATTATTGCAGGATGATAGCTTTATCTCCAGAAATAATTTCTCCGATTATTGCCACTGATGCACGATTATCAGCTAAAATTTTCATAGATTTTTTAGCATAATGATATTATTGCAGGATGATGGCTTTATCTCCAGAAATAATTTCTCCTATTATTGTTGCTTTTTCGCCATTATCGGCTAAAATTTCTACAGACCTTTTAGCATCGTCTTTATTGACGGCAATGACTAAGCCAATTCCCATATTAAATGTGTTATATAGTTCCGTTTGACTCAATTTAGATGTTTCTTCTATAAACTTATATATCGGCGGTTTCGAAATAGAAGATAAATTGATTTTTGCAGACACTTTAGAATGTAACATTCTTGGAATGTTTTCTATAAATCCACCGCCGGTTATATGGGCCATCCCTTTTATATTAATCTGATCTTTCAATGCAAGGACGCTTTTTACATATAATTTGGTTGGTTTTATTAGCGCTTGGCCATATGTTTCTTTACAGTCTTCGTTATATTCATTTAAATCAATTTTACTGACTTCTATAAGTTTGCGTATTAATGAATAGCCATTGCTATGAACGCCACTAGAGGTCAAACCTATTAAAATATCTCCAGCTATTAGGTTTTTACCATCAATCATGTCCTTTTTGTCGACTATACCAACACAAAATCCAGCTACATCGTATTCATTATTTTTGTAAAATCCGGGCATTTCAGCTGTTTCACCGCCTATTAAGGCACAACCGCTTTCGATGCATCCAGAACTTATACCTTCAACAATTTTCGAAATCGATTCGGGTGAAATTTTTCCGGTTGCTATATAATCCAAGAAAAATAATGGCTTAGCGCCTGCACATAATATATCGTTTACGCACATAGCTACGCAATCTATTCCGATAGTATCATGTTTATCTAGCATAAATGCTAATTTTAGTTTAGTACCGATACCGTCGGTTCCAGCAATTAATACTGGTTCTTCCATTCCTTTAAAGGCCCCTAAACTAAAAGCTCCTCCAAAACTACCGATATCAGTTAATACACCGGGAATAAAAGTATTTTTTACATTTTTTCCAATAGCTTCTACTGCTTGATAGCCTCGTTCTACGTCAACTCCAGCGTCTTTATACGTAATCATAATAACAGTATCCCTTCAAAATTTATTTTTTAAAAGTGCAGAATTAACTGCACCTTTATAGTTTATAATAGTATTTCCATTTAGCCATATTTATAGAAGCATAACATTTCAGACCGGCCATATTATAGAAAAATAGCATTTCCAATCGGCCATATTTATAGAAGCATAGCATTTCCAATCGGCTATATTATAGAAAATAGTATTTCATTGGACTTATATTCTCAGATTAGCCTATATTTTTACAATGGAACTTCTATTGGATATTGGCCATTAAAGCATGCTCTACAAAATCTACTTTGGTTGTTACAAACAGCTTTTAAACCTGCTTCGGAAAAATAAGTCAAACTATTTGCGCCAATATATTGACAAATTTCATCAACTGTTTTATTGGCCCCGATTAGGTGAGCTACATCGGGAGTATCGATGCCATAATAGCAACAATGTTTAATTGGAGGAGAAGTTATACAAAGATGAACTTCAGTAGCCCCGGCCTTCTTTACTTCTTCTACAATACGTTTGGATGTAGTACCTCGAACTATAGAATCATCGATTAATATTACACGCTTACCGGCTAAGGTTTGGCGAAGAGGCGTTAATTTAAGTTTAACAGCAATTTCTCGCAATTCCTGAGTCGGTTGAATAAAAGTTCGGCCAACATAGCGATTTTTAACAAGGCCTTCTGAAAAGGGAATACCGGATGCCGAAGAGAAGCCGATAGCACCGGGGATGCCCGAATCAGGTACGGGAACCACGATATCGGCTTCACCTTTAAATTCGTTTGCTAAGAGTTCACCGGATTTACGCCTAAATTCGAAAACACTAACATCGTCTATAACACTGTCCGTGCGAGCTAAATAAATCATTTCAAAGATACATAACTTTTTTTGACCCCAATGTGTTGCTGGAATGCTTTTTAAGCCCTGTTCATCAATAATGACAACCTCGCCCGGCATCACATCTCTTAAAAAAGTAGCGTCGATTACATCTAAGGCGCAACTTTCGGAAGCCAATATATAGCTACCATCTTCTCTTTGGCCAATACAAAGTGGCCTAATTCCATTTGGATCTCGTACACCGATTAATTGATTTTGGGTGGTAATTACTAAAGCATAGCCACCTTTAATAAGTCCGATAGTATTTTTTAAAGCAGATTCTATTCCCTTTCGATACTGTCTTGCTATCAATTGAAGGATGGATTCAGAATCTAATGTTGTATGAAAAATAGCGCCCTCTTCCTCCAACATATCCCTAATATTCTCGCCATTAGTTAAGTTACCATTATGAGCAAGAGCAATAGCTCCGTGTTTATATTGTGCAACTATTGGCTGACAATTATTGATTTCATTTGAACCAGACGTAGAGTATCTTACATGCCCAATAGCTATATGACCTTTTAAGCTATCTAATGTCTTTTCATGAAAAACTTCAGAAACTAGCCCAAGGTCCTTTATAGAATCAAGTTTGCCATTTAAATTTGTAGTGATTCCTGCACTTTCTTGGCCTCTATGTTGTAATGCATAAAGACCATAATAGGCAAGCTTCGAAGCTAAATTTTGATCTTTTACATAAACACCAATTACGCCACATTCTTCTTTTAGTTTATCCATTTTCGTCTCCCTAGAATTTACTAACTCGGTTAAGCATTTCTTGATATGCTTCCTCTACTTCACCTAAGTTTTGTCTGAATCTATCTTTGTCAAGCTTTTTACCAGTTTCTTTATCCCAAAGCCTGCAAGTATCCGGGGAAATTTCATCAGCTAAAATTATTTCGCCGTTGTTAGTTCTACCTACTTCTATTTTAAAATCTATTAATTTAACATTGATTGTATCAAAATAGTTAGATAATACTTCGTTAACACGTGTAGCTATATAAGCAATCCTTTCTAATTCACGTGGTGTGGCCAAAGAAAGAGCAAGTATTTGAGAAGTATTAATCATAGGATCACCCAAAGCGTCATCCTTTAAACAAAACTCTAAAGTAGGCTGTTTTAACTCTATCCCTTCGGCTACTCCAAACCTTTTGGAAAACGACCCAGCAGCAACGTTGCGAACAATCACTTCTAAAGGAACTATACTCACAGCCCTTACCAATGTTTCTCGTTCATTTAACTCGGATATAAAATGCGTTTTTATCCCTTCTTTAGCTAATAATTGAAATATTATGTTACTCATTAAATTATTAACTTCGCCCTTACCAATGATTTCACCCTTTTTTTCGCCATTAAACGCTGTTGCAGAATCTTTGTAAGAAACAATATACTTTTCTGGATCACTAGTGGCATAAACTTTTTTTGCTTTACCTTCATATAGTAATTCTAACTTTTCCATTAATATAAACACTCCTTTTAGTTTATAAATAGATTAATTAAACATTTCGGAAACTATCTTATCTTTTTGAATAACCTTATTAGCCATGTCTTTCTTATAAGCTATGAGTTGCTCAGCTATAGTTTGGTCGTATATACCAAGCATTTCTAATGCTAAAAGACCAGCATTTAGGCCTGCGTCAATCCCAACGCAAGCAACGGGAATACCGGGAGGCATTTGGACCATGGCTAATAAAGCATCAAGACCGTCCAATGATTTAGATGATACGGGTAAGGCTATAACCGGCAAGGTAGTGTAAGCAGCTAATACACCGGCTAAATGTGCCGCTTTGCCGGCCGCCGCAATGATAACTTTAAATCCTTCTTTTCTAGCTGTTTTAGCAAACTCTTCAGCTATATATGGGGTTCGGTGTGCTGAAATAACCCTAACGTTCACGTCTACACCAAATGATTTTACAATTTCGACTGCGGGCGTTACGACATCTAAATCCGAATCGCTTCCCATTACAAATCCAACTTTCATGTATTCCTCCTTAAAAATCTTTATTTATTTTATTTTATTTAAAATATAATACTCCGGCTTCAAATAATTTTTGATTTTTCTTTCCACAAATATTTTGTAAAACATTATTTCCAAATCTTTCACTATGTCCCATTTTACCCAGTATACGCCCATTTTCGGACACTATACCTTCTATATTATATAAACTGCCATTAGGACTAGATCCGACATATGGATGACCGCTTAAATCAACATATTGGCTAAAAATTTGGCCGTTGCTTAATAATTTATCTAAAGTCTCTGTTGGTGCTACAAACCGACCCTCACCATGAGAAATTGGAATATTATAGCATTCTCCGAGATTTACGTTACTTAACCAAGGAGATCTATCGCTAGTAATCATAGTATTAGCTATGGTAGAAATATGCTTACCAATAGTGTTGAAAGTTAAAGTACATTTTGGATCTTGTATAATCTGTCCATTAGGTAATAGGCCGAGCTTAACCAAAACTTGAAAACCATTACAAATCCCTATAATAAGGCCATCCCTTAATTGATATTCTACAGCTTCGGCTATTAACTCATTTCGGAAAACTGTAGCAATAAACTTACCGCTACCATCCGGTTCGTCTCCAGCAGAAAATCCACCCGCAAAAGCCAATATATGAGCTTCTCTTATTTCTTTGGCCAACGCCTGTGTTGCTTCCTGTATTTGACTTGAATTTTGATTTAAGAATACTAATTGCTTAACTTCGGCACCAGCTTTTTCAAATGATTTTTGCATATCATATTCACAGTTTGTACCCGGAAAAACAGGGATAAGAACTTTTGGTTTAGCAACTTTATTTTTGGATACATAAATATTTTTAGTTTTATATAAGTTTAACGGTGACAGTGTTGTATCCTTATTTTCAAAGCTTTTAAAAACTTCTGCTAAAGTAGAATCGGTAGCCTTAATAATGTTATCTAACTCAAAAGAAAATTTATTGATAGTTAAAGTAGGGATTGAACGGGTAACTCCAATGATTGGAAATATACCAACGTTAATTTGTTTTGTGCTTTGTACTTCTAACAATATATCACCGAAATTTTCGACTAATGGAGCAGTAGTTTTAATTAGGCAGCCAATTTTGTTTCCAATACACATTTGAGCAACAGCATAGCTTAATCCGCCATACCCAATAGTGTAGCTACTAGTAATTAGGCCAGCTTTAATATATCCTTCTAATAATTTGTATGCTTTCTTAAGATATTCAAAATCCGGCATATTATACCTATCTCTTGGAATATGAAGTTGAAGAATATAAGAATTTGTGCTCTTAAAGCTAGCACTGATACAGTTTTTGGCCCATCCAAGACTACAAGCAAAAGAAATAAAAGTTGGAGGAACATGAAGGTCCCCAAAAGTACCAGACATGCTGTCCTTGCCGCCGATAGCACCAATACCTAGATTCTTTTGCGCAACCAGTGCACCCAGCAAAGCAGAGACTGGTTTTCCCCATGTATTAGGATTATTGCCTAACCTTTGAAAATATTCCTGAAAGGATAAATAAATTTTGTCAAACTCTCCTCCCAATGCTATCTGCTTTGCCACGGATTCAATCACAGCATACATAGCGCCATGAAATGGTGATTGTTCAGCAAGACTCGGCGAAAATCCATGCGTCATATACGTAGCTTGGTCTGTATCGCCGGCCAAAACAGGAATCTTAGAAACCATGCCAATTTCTTTAGTTAACTGATATTTTCCACCATATGGCATCAATACAGTAGATTTACCTATGCTGTTATCAAATTGAGAGGTTAAAGCTTTTTGTGAAGCGGCATTCAAGCTAGAAAACATAGCCTCGATTTCTTCTTGAGATGCAGGGGCGACCTCGGATACATTATCAATGTTTGAAGGTTCGATATAAGCCTGAACTATATTTTTAACACCAGCACTATCCAAAAATTCACGAGAGATATTTACGATAGTTTGGCCACGCCAAGTCATCACTAATCTATTCGAATTAGTAACCGTAGCTACATGAATAGCTGTTAGATTCTCGGCCCGACATAAATCTAAGCATAATTCTAAATCTTTTTTGGCAATAGCAATGGCCATTCTTTCTTGCGATTCAGAAATTGCTAATTCGGTTCCATCCATACCAGTATATTTTACAGGAATCTTATCTAAATCTATATCCAAACTTTCGGCTATCTCACCAATAGCTACGCAAACTCCGCCGGCCCCAAAATCATTGCAGCGCTTAATACAACGGCTAAATTCAGGATTTCGGAAAAGTCTTTGAAGCTTACGCTCTTCTACTGGATTACCCTTTTGTACCTCAGAACCACAAAGTTGAATCGACTCCTTAGTGTGTTCTTTAGAAGAACCTGTGGCTCCGCCACAGCCATCTCGACCAGTTAGTCCGCCAATTAACAAAATAACATCGCCAGACACAGGCGTTTCACGTCTTACATGCGACTTAGGGACAGCGCCAACGACTGCACCGACCTCTAGCCTTTTTGCTTTATATCCATCATGATAATATTCTTTCACTTCACCTGTGGCCAGGCCTATTTGATTACCATAAGAACTATAGCCGTTGGCGGCTACTGTTGTAATTTGTCTTTGCGGCAATTTACCTTCTATTGTTTGGTTGATCTTTTCATTTGGATTACCAGATCCTGTTATTCTCATAGCCTGATATACATATGCTCGCCCGGATAATGGATCTCGGATAGCGCCACCAAGGCATGTTGCCGCACCGCCGAACGGTTCTATCTCTGTCGGATGATTGTGTGTCTCATTTTTAAATAGGATAAGATATTCCGTTTCTCGTCCATCAATTTCTATGATATCTTCTATTGTACATGCATTTATTTCTTCCGACTCCACTAAATGTGTAAGCTTTCCTTCGGATTTTAAATGTTTTACAATTACCGTAGCAAGATCCATTAAACAAACCTTTTTACTAGAATCACCTCGTAATTTATAATATAACTTAAGTGCATCCAAAATAGGTGCATTAGAATCACATGGATCTATCTGAATATCCGAGATTTCCGTCATAAACGTTGTATGTCTGCAGTGATCTGACCAATAAGTATCTACAACCTTTAGCTCTGTGAAAGAAGGATTGCGATTTTCTGATTTAAAATAGTCTCTAAAATATATTAGATCCTCTGCACTCATGGCCAAACCATTTTCGTTCTTATACTGATTAATTTCCGGATCCGTTAACTCTATAAATCCATCTAGTATTTTGACATCATTTGGTGTTGGTTGTTCAATTGTTAAACTTGTAACTTCATCTAGTGAAACGAGTTCCTTCTCTACTTTGTTTATAAAGTGATCCTGGATTTTCCGTTTATCACTATCAGTGATCTTTCCCTTTATGCTGTAAACTATCGCTGTTTTGACGGTAGGTTTTTGTGAACTGTCAATTAAAAATATACATTGTTCGCAAGAATCAGCACGCTGATCATATTGACCGTTTAGAAAACTTGTGGCAAAAGTAAATATATTATCCGAAGGATTCGTAATCTCACTCGGAAGTGTATCATAGATTATATCAGTTTGTGGCTCGCTAAATATACTTAATTTAGCAGTTTGATAAACTTCTGGCTTAATATTTTCGACATCGTATCTATTAAAAATTCTGATGTCTTCTATACCTTCTACATTCAAAAAATTTGTAAGTTCTGTTTTTATATTATTTCTTAAACTATCGATTTCCGATTTTTTTTCTACATATAATCTAAAAATTGACATTTTGTACTGCTCCTCATGTACCTTTTTGTTTAAAGAGTATCATTGTCAAAAATAATTGTCAATAGATTTTTAATCCTAATAGCAAAAGGTAGCATCTCAAATCAATGCCAATGGATTTTTCATCCCAATAACAAAAGGTAGTACCGTAAATCGATGCTACCTTAATATACCTGGCTAATTAAGCTTTTTGTCTTTTAGATAAGATGTCAAATATAACCGCAGCTAAAAGGACTAAACCTTTTACAACTTTCTGATAATTTGAATCTACGCCCATGATTGACATTCCAAGATTTATAATACCCATAAGCAAAGCTCCAACAATCACTCCGGGCACTGTTCCAACACCACCGTACGCAGAAGCTCCGCCGATAAAGCAAGCGCTGATTGCGTCCATTTCATAATTTGTACCGTATGTAGGTTGCGCAGAGGTCATTCTAGCTATAGTTAGCATTCCGGCTAAAGCAGATAAAAGACCCATGTTTGCATACGCTATAAAATAAACTCTTTTAGTATTTATTCCAGAAAGCCTGGTAGCCTTTTCATTGCCACCAACAGCATAAAAATGACGACCGATTGTTGTCTTGGATGTTATGTACCAGTAAATGGCTACAATTATAGCTACCCAAATTAATGAAGTCGGCACACCCTTATATTGGCTAAACTGAATTGCAAAGAACATAATAATGGATGAGATCGCTATTACTTTAATAAGTATCGCTTTAGTAGAAACTTCTTGGCCTAATTTTTGCTTTTTAACCAACTGCATCTCTTCATAAATCATGTATAACACCATGATAACTATCCCTAATACAATAGAGAAAATATTCGTTCCCCCGCCATTAAAAAAATCTGGAATATAACAATCGGCCCCGCCACCAAATATTTTTACGAACTCAGGTGCTGAAGCTGAAATGGATACGGCCTTACCTTGAAGTACTACATTAGATAGACCTCTAAACACTAGCATTCCTGTTAATGTAACAATGAACGGTGGAACTTTCACAAAGGCTACCCAGTATCCTTGCCACATTCCAATTAATAATCCAATCGATAACATAAGCACAACTATTAATAACATGTTCATTCCTGTATTTAACATTAAAGCGCCCACTGCGCCAACGAAGCACACGACAGAACCGATGGATAAATCTATGTTTCCGCCTGTTAGAATACATAATAGCATTCCGACCGCCAATATAAATACATATGCATTTTGTGAAATCAGATTTGTTATGTTCTGTGGCATTAAGATTCGGCCACCTGTTTGTATTGTGAAAAAGATTACGATTACAGCCAATATCACGATCATAGAATATTTTTGCATCCAATTTATTACTTTTGTTTTTTCCATGAAAATGCTCCTTTCTATTAACTCTATTTAACAATTGAATATTTGTTCTCTATAAAAGAATCTTTTGCTGATTACCGCCCGAAAGATTCCACACTAATTGTTCTGTACTATAACATTTGGCGTGCATTTTAGATACGTACTCTGGAGCCACCAAAATTTCCTTAGAAGAGTTTAATGTTTGCTTTTTAAAATAGCCGACATAATACCTTCCTGAGTAGCTTCAGATTGAGTAAATTCGCTTACAATTTTACCTTCGTTCATAACATAAATTCTGTCGCTCATACCTAAAACTTCTGGTAATTCCGAAGAAATCATGATAACAGATTTGCCTTCAGCAACCAATTGATTGATGATAGTATAAATTTCGTATTTTGCACCAACATCTATTCCTCTTGTAGGTTCATCTAAAATTAAAATATCTGGATCGGAAAATATCCATTTGGACAAAAGAACCTTTTGCTGATTACCGCCCGAAAGATTCCCCACTAATTGTTCTGTACTATGACATTTGGTGTGCATTTTAGATACGTATTCTTGAGCCACCGAAATTTCCTTAGAAGAATTAATGACGGAACATGTAGAAACATCGGCCAAATTAGCTAAGGTCGTATTTGTTTTTATGGAGTTTGTAAGTATTAAGCCGTTGCCCTTACGATCTTCTGTTACATAAGCCAGGCCAGCTTTAATAGCTTGACGAATGGTATTGATTTTTTTCTCTTGGCCATTTAATTTTAAAGTACCCGAAATAGCAGTACCATAACTTTTTCCAAATAAACTCATGGCCAATTCAGTTCTACCCGCACCCATAAGGCCAGAAAAGCCTACTACTTCACCTTTTTTGAGATTAAAAGAAACGTTATCTACAACCTTGCGACTAGTATACACAGGGTGACTAACATTCCAATTTTCTACTTCTAAAGCGTACTCATCAGAAATTATATGATTTACTCTCTTAGGAAATCTATCCGACAACTCTCGACCAACCATACCGCTAATAATTTTATCTTCACTGCAGTCATGAAGCTCGTTGTTTAAAGTTTCGATAGTTTTACCATCACGAATAATTGTAATTTCATCCGATACGTAAGAGACTTCATTTAATTTGTGAGTAATGATTATACAAGTCATGCCTTGTTTTTTAAATTCTAGTAATAAATCTAGAAGGGCCTGTGAATCCTGTTCGTTAAGAGAAGAAGTTGGTTCATCCAGGATAAGTAGTTTAGCACGTTTAGCTAGGGCCTTTGCAATTTCAACCATTTGCTGTTTGCCTACACTAATGTCGTAAACTTTCGTTCTAGAAGACTCGCTTAGGCCAACCGTTTTTAAATATTTATCTGCTTCGCTATATGTACGATTCCAGTTTATTGCAAATTTGAAGCCTTGTTCGTTGCCAAGGAACATATTTTCGCCTATAGTCAGTTCTTGGATCAATGCAAGTTCTTGATGGATTATTACGATTCCCTTGGATTCGCTATCCAATATTTTGGTAAATTTACAAATTTGCTCTTCATATACTATATCTCCAGTATAGGAATTATAATCATAGACACCACTTAAAATATTCATTAAGGTAGATTTGCCAGCGCCATTTTCACCTACTAAAGCATGGATAGTACCTTTTTTGACTTTAAGATTTACATTGTCTAGAGCTTTCACGCCTGAAAAAGTTTTTGTTATATTTTTCATTTCTAATATAAGTTCTGACAATAATATCCCCTCCTTTAAAAAAGGAATGTTTGCTAACAACATTCCTCGTATGTTTTAAATTTTATGATTGAATTTCATCCTCAGTATTAAATATTTATAATTGAAATTCTTCCTCTGTATTAAATTTTATGGCTGAACTTCTTCCTCTGTGTAATATCCTGTATCAATTAATAATTCTTTATAATTATCTATTGTAGCAATAACTGGTTCGCATAAATAAGAGGGAATTATGCCAGTTCCATTGTCATAAGTACTTGTGTCGTTAACCATGGCTTCTCCGCCTTTCATTAAAGCGTCAACCATTTTTACGGTTTGGTCCGCTAAAGTACGAGTATCTTTAAATATGGACATAGCCTGTTTTCCTGCTATCAAATTTTGTACGGCTACAATATCGCAATCTTGGCCTGTAAGCACAGGATATTCTCCATTGTAAGAAGAGGCTAAAGCATTCGCCACACCCATAGCTGTGGAATCGTTTGAGGCTAAAACAATATCTAAATCCTCATCAGAATAGTAAGAAGCTAAAATATTTTCGAAGCGAGCTTGCGCAGCATCGGATGCCCAGTTTACTGTTGCTACCTCGTCCTTTTCGGTTTGCTCAGAAAGACATTCTAAAGTACCGTTATCTAGATATGGTTGAAGAACGCTCATAGCACCGTCAAAATAAAAGTTTATATTATTGTCTCCAGGATCGCCCGTAATAAATTCGATCGTGTAAGTGTCTTTCGTATTTGCTAAGTCTAATTCGTTTACTATGTATTCTCCTTGTGTAACACCAACTTTCCAGTTGTCAAACGTTGCGTAATAACTTAATGCATCTGTTCCCATGATTAATCTATCATAAGCAATTACTTCTATCCCATTTGCTTTGGCTTGCTCCATAACTGTGCCGAGAGATGAACCATCGATTGATGCTATAACAAGAGTTTGCACTCCACTTGCTATCATGTTTTCTATCTGAGAAAGTTGTGTAGCTATGTCGTTTGCAGCAAATTGTAAGTCAACGTCATAACCAGCCTCTTCTAATGCTAACTTCATGTTATTTCCGTCTTGATTCCAACGTTGTAAATCTTGCGTAGGCATTGAAACTCCAACAAGATTGCTAGTATCCGTAGGTGTGGATTCCGAACAAGCTACAAAAGTTAAGGCTAAACTTGAAAATAAAACTGCAGATAAAAATTTTTTCATAAACTCAATCCTTTCTAGTTAATATGTAACTAAATAATAAACTGTTCCTGCAATAATGTCAATATATTTTTATGAATTGGAGATAATTTCTAATAATTTGAAATCATTTTGTAAAAAAATTACCTTTTTAGAAAAAATTCTATGGGTTACATTGCTTAGCAATATATTATCAGTGACTCACAAGCGTAATCTGTAAAAAAAATTACCTTTTTACAAAAATTTCTATGTTTTAAATTGCCAAGTGATAGATTATAATTAATTCATGAATATAATCTATAAGAGGATGGTGCATAATGAATTATAAGTATACCAGTTTAGATGGAGATTTTTCTTTAGTGGATCCAGAACTCACAAGTTATCTTTATTTTCCAATAGCAAATGAATCCGGTGTCATGAGTAGTGTAACACCAACTTTGGCAGGCGATTCGAAAATGGGCCAAAATTTATTTTTCATGTCGCCAGTAAGTGCTGAAAATTTACATAATGAAAAGTCTTCTCGCAATATATGGGCTAAGATTAATAATAAAGAAGTAATATCTTTGAACGGTAAATCGGCAGTAGCACAGGCTCAGCTATTTTCAAATGATCCGAGTAACCCTAAAGACGCAACACAATTAGAAGCCGGATTTATGTATCACAAAATTACTAGGTATAGCAAATATTTAAAATCTATGATAACAAACTTTGTGCCGGCCACAAACGAGACAGTAGAAATTATGCATGTGGACATTGAAAACACATTCGAGAGTGAAATTAATATTCAAATAGTAACAGCGATTCCCATTTACGCAAGATCGGCAGACAATATAAGGGATCATAGGCATGTGACTTCTCTACTTAACAGAATATATAATTCTAAAAATGGAATCATGGTTCAGCCGACCATGACGTTTGACGAACGAGGACATCAACTTAATTCTAAAGTATACGGAGTTTTTGGAAATGGCCCTATAGGATTTTATCCAACAATAGAAGATTTTATAGGTGAAGGCGGTAACTTGGAAAATCCAAAAGCCCTCTATGAAATACCGTTAAATCCGGCCAAAATTGTTTCCGAAGAACATTTTGGCTATGAGGCATTAGGCGGTTTGTGCTTTGAAGAAATAATATTACAACCTGGCCAAAAAGTTTCTTACAATATTGTCATGGCCTATGGAGACGATATAGACTTATTAGAACAGAGTATTGAAAAATTTTTAGAAACCGATTATGTCCTAAACAGTTTGGAGTACACTAAAAAATATTGGCGAGAAAAAGTAAACGTAAGTTATCATACGTCATTAACTAATTTTGATTGCTGGATGAAGTGGGTAAGTTTCCAACCTATGCTAAGGAGAATTTATGGATGTTCATTTTTACCACATCATGACTACGGAAAAGGCGGAAGAGGCTGGCGAGATTTATGGCAAGATTGTTTAGCATTATTAATTATGAATCCGGAAAATGTCAAAAGCATGCTTATAGATAATTTTGCAGGAGTTAGGATAGACGGAACGAACGCAACAATCATAGGCCAAAAGCAAGGCGAATTCATTGCGGATAGAAATAATATCACAAGAGTATGGATGGATCATGGGGTCTGGCCATTTTTAACCCTAGATCTTTACATACAACATACGGGTGATTTAGAAATTTTGTTAGAAAAAAACACGTACTTTCAAGATTTACAAATATGTCGTGGAGAAGTAAAAAATTCAGCTTGGAAAGTAGAGGATGGTCAAAAATTAACTACATCATTCGGAACAGTGTATGAAGGGACGATCCTAGAGCATTTACTAGTACAGAATTTAACAGCGTTTTACGATGTGGGCCATCATAATCATATAAGAATCCGTGGGGCCGACTGGAATGATGCTTTAGATATGGCCGAAAAAAATGGTGAGAGTGTAGCCTTTACTTCGATGTACGCATATAATTTAGAAAAATTAGCCGACTTAATTGATAAATTAGAAAAAAAAGGAATCCGAGAAATTGAGTTATTTCAGGAAATAGAATCTTTGATAGATATGGATTTAGATGTAGATAATCATGAAAATATTGGCAGTAAGAAAGAGGTTTTGAGTAATTATTTTAAAAATTGTAGTCATAAATTAAGCGGAGTAGTAGTAAAATTAACAAACGGAAACATTTCTAGAAGTTTAAGACAAAAGGGTCAATGGATAAAAGAGCATATTAGAAAGGAAGAATGGATAGAAAAAACAGAAGAATTAGGCTGGTTTAATGGATACTATGATAACAATAAAAGGAAATTAGAAAATGAGAATCACATGATGTTAACGAGTCAAGTATTTATGATAATGTCAGGTACAGCAAGCGACGCACAAGTGGGCAAAATTATTAAGGCAGCCGATAAATATTTATACGACGAAAATGTAGGTGGCTACAAATTAAATACGAATTTTAAAGAGATCAAAATGGACATGGGCCGAATGTATGGATTTGCATATGGGCACAAAGAAAACGGTGCTGTCTTCGCCCACATGGCTATAATGTACGCCTATTCATTATATTCTAGGCGCTATTCTATGGCCGGTTATAAGGTTATAGAATCATTATTTTCGCATTGCGATAATTTTAGTGTAAGCAAAATTCTACCGGGAATCCCTGAATATATAGATGCAAAAGGACGAGGTATGTACCATTACTTAACTGGTTCAGCCAGCTGGCTATTGGTAACAGTAATAAATAAGATGTTTGGCGTAAGCGGAGAGTACGGAGATTTAAGTTTTGATCCGCAGTTACTTAGAAAGCAATTTGATAAGAATAACGTTGCATCCATTTCCATGATGTTTGCTGGCAAAAAGATTAAGGTGATTTATACAAATATTTATAATAAAGAAGTACATGAATATAAGGTTAATTCACTAATATTAGAGGGCGAAATATATTTTCATAATATACATAGAAAAGTAATAGAGAAACTAAAAGATGACCGAGATTATATCATAGATGTTATTTTAGAATAAATTTTCTAATTAGGAGGT
>MDSO01000064.1_pt1 | contig 18224 bp, 14 predicted proteins | sample 1005691 | NCBI WGS metagenome assembly MDSO01 (sample SAMN05526595, study PRJNA338239) | gut metagenome | isolation source: stomach gut content | host: Acanthurus sohal | place: Saudi Arabia: Red Sea | collected 2011-04 | reverse complement strand
CGACGCTCTTCTGATATCGGTGGCTTAGTAGAAGTGCCTTGCCAAAAACGTAACGCTATGGGCGCATCCAATGCTTTGATTAGTGCTGAAATTGCCTTGGCCAACATAACTAATCATATTCCTTTCGACGAAATTGTTGATGTTATGTACAAAGTGGGCCGTAGCATCCCTTATGAATTGCGTGAAACTGCCCTAGGTGGTTTGGCTAGCGCACCTTCTGCCTGCAATTTATGCAAGTCTTGTTCATCTTAATTTTTCTCTAATTCCATTCGATGAAATTATTGATGTTATGTACAAAGTGGACCGTAGCATTCCTTATGAATTGCGTGAAACTGCCCTAGGTGGTTTGGCCAGTGCACCTTCTGTCTGCAATTTATGCAAGTCTTGTTCATCTTAATTTTTCTCTAATTAGTGCTGAAATTGCATTGGTCAATATAACTAATCATGTCCCTTTCAATGAAATTGCTGATGCACTGAATCTTTTTTTGTCCCTAAATAAATAGGGGCTTTTTTTTATATACTAAATTATTTTAGTATCACATTAAATATTTACAGTCTTCTTGCCGATATAAATATCGTACAAAAATTTATACTATAAATCATAATTAAAGGAGAGGTTAAAAATGACTATAAATACTATGTCCGGTTTTCAATCACAAATTAAAAATGCACAAAGTCAGAATCTTCATCGAGCGAGAGAACTACAGAGAGAAAGACAAGAAAGAAATGAAGAGTTGTCAACTGGCAAAAAAGTTAATGAAGCCGCAGATAATCCGGCTGTAATGGCTATCGCAGCAAAAATGGTCTCGGCCTATGCTGGTCTGACAGCACAAACTAATAACGTAGAAGCAGAAATGAGTAGATCCAACGTTGCTGATGGTGCTTTAAGCGACACTCAGGCCACATTATCTAGGATGAATGAATTAACTCTACAAGCAAGCAATGGAATCCTAACTGATGAAGATAGATCTTATATCCAATTAGAAGTGGATCAACTTAGCGATCAGTTAAGTTCTATTTCGGCTAACACAGAATTTAATACTAAACCCGTATTTGACAACGAAGGTGTGGCTTTAACGGAAGAAACTTTAGGTTCATTTGAGGTTGATGTTACAGATTCGAATGCTTTAAGTCAGATTAGCGGTATGTCCGCTGCTGTTAGTTCCATGCAAGCTGAAGTTGGGGCCGAATATAATGGTAATGAATCCGAAGTAAGATCCAACAACATCACAGCCGAAAATACTTTAGGTGCTTTAAGCCAGATGCAGGATACAGATTATGCTGAATCTACTAGTGCTTTAATTAAAAATAACCTATTAGATCAATATAGAATACAAATGCAATCTCAAATGCAAACGCAAATGATTAATCAAATGGGTGCTTTGCTATAATCCCAAACTTAAGCTACCGAATCTGAGATAAGATCCAACAACATTGTAGCCGAAAATACTTTGAGTGCTTTAAGTCAGATACAGGATACGTATTATACTGAGTCTACTAGCACCTTAATTAAAAATAACCTGCTAGATTAATATAAAATACAAATGTGATCGCAGATAAAAACGCAAATGATTAATCAAATGGGTTCTTTGCTATGATCCTAAACTTAAGCTAACGAATCTGAGATAAGATCCAACAACATTGTAGCCGAAAATACTTTGAGTGTTTTAAGTCAGATACAGGATACATATTATACTGAGTCTGCTAGCACCTTAATTAAAAATAACCTGCTAGATTAATATAAAATACAAATGTGATCGCAGATAAAAACGCAAATGATTAATCAAATGGGTTCTTTGCTATGATCCTAAACTTAAGCTGAGCCGTAATTATTTTTTATATCATTGCCAGAACATTAAACTCAAACTGAGTTGCAATTATTTTTATGTTAATTAATAAATGTTAGGAGGGATTTTATGGCATTAAATTTAAATTCTGATATGACTTATTCTGTCCAAAATAGCGATCGAAACATAGAACGTGCAAATGCTCAGGTAAGAGCAATCCAAGAAAGTATAGAAAGACAACAAGAAGAAGACTCTGCTGAAAACGCTTTACCACAACCTGCAAATAATCCTACAGCTCTTTCTGTTGGCCCCAAAATGGTTTCTGCTTATATTGGATTAACTGTTGAAACTAGTAACGTAGAAAGTCAAAATCCAACTTTTGTATCTGAAACTGGTGTTTTAAGTACCGCCCAAAATCCTCAAACTACAGCGCAAGATTTTTCTTTAATGCAAAACGATATTTTAACTAGTCAACTTCAAGAATCCGCCGCTTTATATACTACCGAAGAAGAAGAGGATGCTGGCGCACTGTACGAGGATGAGCTTTCCCCACAAGAAGCCCTAGAAGCTGAATTAGCTGAAATTAGAGTTGAGCGCGCTTTAGAGCAGGAAGAGTTGGCCACAGAACATGAAGCAGAATTATCTCAGCAAAGTGATGAAGCTGCTGAAGAAATAACTCAAGACTACGAAGAATCTTTGGTAGAATCTTTTAATTCCGATACTATCGCCGCTACGGCCGCTAATATACCAATAATTAATGCGGCGGACGAAACAAGTTCCACTATTAAAAATAATCTTTTAGATCAATATAGATTCCAAATGCAATCCAGATGGCAGTCTTCTGCGATGAATATGATGAATCAAATGACTACTTTATTTAATCTTTAATCTCAAATCATACGAGTTATAAAAAATATGTAATCCAAATGGTAGTCTTCTGCTATGAAATGAATCCGATGACTATCTTGTTTGATTTTTAATTCGTATACATTAGATCCATAATAACAGAATAGAAATGTAAAACGAAAGGTACACTAGAGACTATACTCAGGCGTACCTTTTTGTTTATAATTTAGAAAATGATTTAGGAAATTATTTAGGAAGTTCTTGACCAGCATTTCGATAAGCCTCTTTAATAAAATACATTTGACTATCAAGATTATTTTCAAATTCTTTACGAACATATTCGCCACTAGAAGTCATAAAACGTGCCTTAACATCATCCTCGAGCATAATTTTTAAACTATCATAAATTTTAGTTTTGATTTCCTCGTCGTATATAGGTGCAGCAACTTCTATTCTCTTATCCAAATTTCTTGGCATACAATCCGCCGATGATATATATATATGCGTATCAGATCCTTGTGGGCCAAATACATAAATTCTCGAATGCTCTAAGAATCGTCCAACTATACTTGTTATTTGAATATTTTCTGTGAAATCTTTTATATCAGGTAGCAGACATGATATACCTCGGATAATTAAATTGATTTGTACTCCAGCCTTAGAAGCTTTCACTAAAGCATCTATAATGTTGGATTCGGTTAACGAATTCATTTTCATAATGATGGATCCATTTTGAGTCCTTTTTTGCCTATCAATTTCTTTATAAATTAAATCGATAAATTTGTCCTTTATAGCAAAAGGTGAAACAACAATGTTATTATAATCTCCTTTTATATTTTCGGTCGAAATATTTTTAAAAAAGTTATTTAGATCTTGTCCTATACTTTGGTTAGCCGTCATCAATGAAAGATCTGTATAAAATTTAGCGGTAATCTCATTATAGTTGCCTGTACCAATTTGAGAAATATAAGTTAATTCGTTAGATTGTTTATCCATAGAAGATATTAAGCATACTTTCGAGTGTACTTTATAATATTCTAAACCAAAGGTCACAGTACAACCTGCTTCTTTTAGCTTTTCGGACCAATTTATATTATTACTTTCGTCAAACCTAGCTCTTAATTCCATTATTACAAATACATTTTTGCCGTTTTCTGCCGCCCTACATAGATAATCTACTATTCTCGTCTTATGAGCCATACGATAAATTGTAATCTTGATAGAGACAACATCTGGATCGCTGGCCGCCTCTTTTATAAGTTTTAAAAACGGTGATATGCTTTCATACGGATATGTCAGCAATAAATCTTTTTTTCTAACTTGATCCATAACAGACTGATTCATATCAATATTTGGAACTAGTTGGGCTGCTATTTTTTTGTAAGTGATTTTTTCTAAAATATCTTTCGGAATGTCCTTTAATAAATCCGATACGTAGCTAAAATCCATTGGACTGCTAGTAACCAGAAAATATTTTTCAGGCAGTTTTAGAGACTTTTTTAAAAGTTTCATTGTCTCCTTTTCTAAATCATTAGACAACTCCAGCCTAACTGGTGCTAGTCGACCTCTCTTGCGTAATAAGGATTTAATGTGATCGACGTAATCTTCATCCTCCTCATTTATTTCTTCATCTAAATTTAGATCGGCGTTTCTGGTCATTCGTATAATTCCAGAATCTAGCATCGTAAATTTTTTAAATAGCTTGTGAGCATATTTTAAAATAACATATTCTGTTAATATATATCTTGTCTTATCCGGCTTTAAATATATTATCTTAGGGCAATTAGCCGGAAAAGTAACTATACCATGCTTAATTTTATTTTCTTTTTTTAGGCGCAAAATTATAGCTTGCCTATTATTATATAATTGCGGAAACGGTGAATGCTTACTTACTATAGCTGGAGATAAAATAGGAGTTAAGTGTTCATTAAAATATCGTTTTACCATTTCTACTTCTTCTTTGGTTAAATCTTTGATTTCTAATGTATCAATATTATAATCTTGAAGTTTAGTATTTACATCACGATAAATGCTATCCCTTTTCTTGTAGAGATAGCCTAATTTAAGATATATAGCATTGATTTGTTCTTGTGCAGTCATTCCGGTTTTATCCGTACGATCCTCATCAGTAATAAGCTGATCAAAAAGGCTACCTACACGTATCATTAAAAATTCATCAAGATTGTTAGAAAAAATAGATATAAAGTTTAAACGTTCGCCTATTGGTACCATTTTATCTCCGGCTTCATCTAACACTCTATCATTAAAATTTAACCAAGATAATTCTCTGTTTTGCATATAAATTTTACTCATGGCTTTCTCCTCCAAGCTGATGATACAGATAACCCTCTCGCAAGCCAAAGTTACTAACTATCATTTTTTTTGCTCTTACATATTTTATAATTTCTTTTGCTATAATAAGACCAGGTATAGTAGTATGCAAGCGTTCTGGAGCTACCTTTAGTATCAAGGTTGTACTTGCTTTTTTATATTCTTGTACAAACTCTAACAAATTAAAAATTTCAGATGTCTCAAAAGACTTTTCTTTAAGGCCATACTTTCTGGCACACATTTTTTTGATAGTACGAATAGATCCGCCGATACCGAGGATAGTATCAATGCGCTTGTTCTGGATGAAATCTACATCTTGGAGCAAATTTTTAACTTCTTCGCACATGGCTTTGGATTCTTTTTTATTTGGTATAATCTCACTTACATATGATGAGTACATTGACAATGATCCAATAGGTAAGCTGACACAATCTATTTTATGCCCATCCTCATATTCTAAAAGTTCAGTACTTCCGCCACCAATGTCTATAAGTAAACCATTTTTTAAATTATTACTTTTAGAAGCGCCTAAGAACCCTAATTCTGCTTCCATTTCACCGGATAATAAATCTATGCTAAATCCTGTTCTCCTTTCAATTTCGGCCAAAACCTCTGTACTGTTAGTAACATTTCTAAGAGAAGCAGTTGAAAAGACAAATAATTTTTTAATATTTATAATGGATAACGTATTTTTAAACATATTTAGTACAGAGCAGGCAACGTTAACTCCGGATTGTGTGAGAGCGCCGTTTTTACGGTATCCAGCTAATCCAGCAGTTTCTTTAGTATTTAATAATCTAATAAAATCATTGCCTTCTTTGCGATAAATACATAATCTAATAGTGTTAGAACCTAAATCAATAATAGCATATTCCAAATTTCTTCACTCTCCTTTTCTTTATTTTACGTAATTCTTTGAGTTCTTATCCATAAAATTTGTATCCGAATAAAATTGCAAAAAAATAAACAGCAACCAAATTATTTATGGTTGCTGTCAAGTTAGCATAGGTTATTTATTTTTTAAACTGCCAAGATATTTATGGCTATTTATAAATTTGGTAGATCCGGTAGACTTTGGAATCCAACTTCTAGATCCGCATCAGTAGGAACATAGTTTTCCATTTTGTGATCATGGAATTTTTCATAGGCTTGCATATCAAAATATCCAGTACCAGTTAGACCAAATAAAATAATTTTAGATTCTCCTGTTTCTTTACATTTTAAGGCCTCATCTATAGCCACTTTAATGGCGTGAGCACTTTCCGGTGCTGGCAACGTACCTTCGGTTCTAGCAAACAACTCGGCTGCTTCAAATATTTCAGTTTGTTTAGCCGAAACAGCCTCTATTAAACCATCTGCATATAGTTGCGAAAGAGCAGGGTTCATCCCATGATATCTTAGGCCGCCAGCATGGATTGCCGAAGGAATGAATCCATTACCTAAAGTGTACATTTTGGCAAGAGGAGTAACCATTCCTGTATCGCAAAAATCATAAACATATTTTCCTCTAGTTAATGATGGGCACGATGCTGGTTCTACAGCTATAAATTTATAATCTTCATTTCCTAAAAGCTTTTCTCTCATAAATGGACCCATCAATCCACCTAAGTTGGAACCACCACCAGCGCAGCCAATAATAATATCCGGTTTTATATTATACTTGTCCATAGCTGCTTTTGCTTCTAGTCCAATTATTGATTGATGCAGTAGAACCTGATTTAAGACACTACCTAAAATATATCTATAACCTGGTGAATCCAATGTCATCTCTACAGCTTCAGAAATAGCGCAGCCTAAACTACCGTTTGTATCAGGATGCTCTTCTAGTATCTTTCTACCAACTACTGTTTCAGTAGAAGGTGATGGACTAACCTGTGCACCATAGGTTCGCATTACTTCTCTTCTAAATGGCTTCTGCTCATATGAACATTTAACCATAAATACTTTGCATGTTAACTCTAAATATGCACACGCCATAGATACGGCCGTTCCCCACTGACCCGCACCAGTTTCGGTTGTAACTCCGATTAATCCTTGGTTCTTAGCATAGTATACTTGTGCTATAGCCGAATTTAATTTATGAGAACCACTTGTGTTGTTGCCCTCAAATTTATAATAAATCTGTGCCGGTGTATCTAGCTTCTTCTCTAAGCAATATGCTCGAGTTAAAGGTGATGGCCTGTACATCTTATAAAAATCTTGAATCTCTTGAGGTATATCAATAAAAGGATTTTCATCATCCAATTCTTGTTTGGCTAACTCTTCACAAAAAACTACAGATAACTCTTCTAACGTCATCGGTTCTAACGTTCCCGGATTGAGTAAAGGAGCTGGCTTGTTTTTCATATCAGCACGTAGGTTATACCACTGTTTTGGAATCTCATCTTCATCTAAATATATTTTATATGGGATTGCTGTTTCCATTTTTGTTGTACCTCCAAATGTATTTTTATAAACCAAAATTTAGTTTAACACACTAAAGTATAACTAACAAGGTTAGACTAAACTTTTTTTAACATTTGGAATTTTAATTATGAATTTTGTTAACACTAATCTTGCAAGAGAGAAATAAATTTTAGAAATTTTTTAAATGAATAGGTATTTTAATTTTTCAGCCTGCCAACACTAATCTTGCAATATAGAAATAAATTTTAGGAGGTTTTTTAATGAATAGGTATTTTAATTTTTCAGCTGGGCCGAGTATGCTACCATTAGAAGTTTTGGAGCAGGCTCAAAAAGAGTTTGTTTCTTATGGTCAAAGTGGTATGTCCGTAATGGAGATGAGCCACCGTTCTACCGTTTACGAAAACATAATTAATACCGCCGAACAGGATTTACGAGATTTAATGAAAATTTCGGATGATTATAGCATTCTCTTTTTACAAGGTGGGGCTAGCATGCAGTTTGCCATGGTAGCATTAAATTTATTGGTTAATTCTAAAAAAGCAGACTATGTAAATACCGGTCAATGGAGCAAAAAGGCTATCGCCGAAGCTAAAAAGTATGGCCAAATAAATGTTGTAGCTTCTTCTGAGGATAAAACTTTTTCTTATATTCCTCCACTACCAGCCAACATTTTCGATAAAGATGCTGATTATGTATACTTGACTTTAAACAATACAATATACGGTACTCACATCCCTGATGATAGGCTACCGAATACAAATGGTGTACCATTAGTAGGTGACATGAGTTCTAATATATTAGCCGAACCTTACAATATTTCTAAATTCGGTCTCGTCTTTGCCGGCGCTCAAAAAAACTTAGGTCCAGCCGGTGTTACTATAGCTATCGTAAGGAAAGATTTACTTGGTAAGCATCAAGCCATTACGCCCACTATGCTTCAATACAGCATACACTCGGACGAAAAATCATTGTACAATACTCCACCAACTTACGCAATTTATTTTGCTGGATTAGTCTTTAAGTGGGTTAAAAAAATGGGTGGCCTTTCTGCTATGTTTGAGAATAATAAGAAAAAAGCCGGAATCCTCTACGATTTCCTAGACAACAGCAAATTGTTTAAAGGGACTGTTGTACCTAAAGATAGGTCTTTGATGAATATCCCCTTTATATTGCCTACCGAACAACTAAATGCTGAATTTATAAAACAAGCGCAGGATTTAGGCTTCGTAAACTTAAAAGGTCATAGAACCGTCGGCGGAATGAGAGCATCAATATACAATGGTATGCCTATAGAAGGTGTACAGAAACTTGTAGAATATATGGAAAAATTCGAACGAGAACACAAAAATATCTAATCTACTAAATGCTGTGCTTATAGAAGCCGGACAGAAGTTAGTAGAATGTAGAGAAAAATTTGAAGGAGAACACAAGAATGTTTAATATACTAACATTAAATGAGATTTCTACTAAAGGGACCAGTAAGTTAAAACCAGAAGACTTTATTGTAACATCTAATATTCCAAATCCGGATGCCATAATGGTAAGAAGTGCTGATATGCTTGAATTGGAATTAGAAGAAAATTTACTAGCTATATCAAGAGCTGGTGCAGGTACAAACAACATACCGATAGAAAAATGTACCCAGCAAGGCATAGTTGTATTTAACACCCCCGGAGCTAATGCTAACGCAGTAAAAGAACTGGTGTTAGCAGGATTATTATTATCCTCAAGAAAAATAGTAGAAGGAATAAATTGGACAAAAAAACTAAAAGGTGAAAATATTCCGAGCATTGTAGAAAAAGAGAAGAAAAACTTTATTGGCCCAGAATTAATAGGTAAAACACTTGGCATTGTCGGTCTGGGTGCTATCGGTGTTTTAGTGGCTAATTCTGCGCTCTCTCTAGGTCTAAAAGTGATAGGCTATGATCCATATTTATCCGTCCGATCTGCTCTACTAATGAATAATGGGATAAATGTAACCGAAAACTTAGATGAAGTCCTAGGCTCAGCGGATTATATTTCTATTCATGTGCCCTATAGCCAGATTACCAAAAATATGTTTGACCAATCTTTAATAAGTAAAATAAAAAAAGGATCTAGACTTTTAAATTTCTCCAGAGGAGAACTAGTAGAAACGGATGCTATATTAAATGCCTTAAACACTGGAGCCATTTCAAAATATATAACCGACTTCCCATGTGAAGAACTTTTAAATCACGAAAATATAATCTGTATTCCTCATTTAGGTGCCTCCACACCCGAAAGTGAAGAAAACTGTGCCGAAATGGCTGCTGTAGAATTAGCAGCATTTTTAAAGTACGGTGTCATTAGAAATTCGGTGAATTTTCCAACCTGTGAATCATTATACACCAATAAACCAAGAATTACCCTGATTCATAAGAACATACCTAAAATGGTAGGTCAAGTGACAAATATTTTAGCAGATGAAAATTTAAATATAGATAACATGGTCAATAAATCTAAAGGTGAAATCGCTTATACTTTAGTTGATTTAGATGAGCTTCATCATACAGAGAGGATAATTTCTCTTTTAGAAAAAATTCCAGGAATGATAAGAGTAAGATTAATCTAACCTCTCAGTCAACTCCGCTGACAGGGGCTGTCACATTAACAATTCCAAAAATAAAAAAATGAGCACCCAAAAAGGGTAGCTCATTCTTTCGTTTCATGGGATTATGATTTTATTCATTAGCGACAGCACCATAGTGCAATCATAATATAAACTTTTTCATATAATCTATAGTATATTGAATTCCTTTATCGTACAAAGCACCATTCCAAGTGGAAGAATTTGAATTTGCTTCTATACATAAATTTTTATCATATCCAATAGCATATAAGGTAGCAAAAAATGCTGGCCAATTTGTTTCATCTAATCCGGCTGGAGGATCGTCATATCTTTCACCATTTATTCTCAAAGAACCTGTTAGGTGAATATGTATTATTCGATTGCCCCATTTAGCCATTTCATTTAAATAATCATCTCCATTATATATGCAATGCGACGGATTATATTTTATATATAAATCTTTGACATTTGATAAAATTGCTGACCAAGACGCATATGACACGATGTAATTATTCCATCTAGAATTATGTACAGCAATTTTTATTCCTTTACTTTTACCGTATTCAACTAAATAATTAAAATAACCAATAGTATTTCTATAGTTGTCAAACAAGGAGGTTGCTTCTATATAATTACATCCGGTAACATAGACAGGAGCACCTAGTTTAGCGGTAGCATCGATTAACATTTTATCTATTTTAATTTCAACTTCGTTCATTCCACTATTTTCTATAAGTTTTATGCCCCCCCATCTCCCTACAGAAGCAACAAATAGGCCGGTGACTTGTAAATTTGCCTTGATCTCATCTAGCTTTTCTAGAAAATTTATATGTCTATTAGGATCAGAATCATTAGAATATATACAAAATTCAACACATTCTAAGCCTCGATCTTTGATTTGCTGAAAATATTCTAGCGTATATTCCTCGGCTATAATTCCTAATTTCATCATATTCATAATCCTTTCTACTGCCATTAGCATATAATGGTCCATGGCAAGTTTGTGATATTTTTCATGAAACTTATTGTTTAAAAATAATTTTTAAATAATAATTATAACATTGATTGTTTTTTATGTAAATACTACAGACTAATATTTTGGATTCAAGTATTATTTTATAAAAAATGGACAAATAAAAAAGCTAATTATAAAAATTAGCTTTTAGTGGACCTTCTCTGACCTAGGCTCTTCGACCTAGTTCTCCTTTTAGAAGAGCTGTCACGAAGTGACTGAGAGGTTAAGAGATGTCAACTTTAGTTGATGGATAGACTAGAGACAGCATAAGCTGACTGAAGGGTCCATTTTTTTATTCTTCAAACTTTATAATTTGCCCCAATTTATCTGATTCAAAAGAGGCTTCCATAACTTTCATGACACGCATAACTTGTTCTAACTTTACTATTTGAGTTTCTTTACCCTCTATAGTATTAAGCAAATTTGCATAAAATTCTTTAATATTACCCCACTTGTTACTAACTATTTCTGACACAGTTGTTTCGGCTGTCCTTGGTGCCATAGTCTTAGTAAGACCAGCTGCCGTAATAATGGGCTTAGCATCGTTTTTGGTTTTGTCGATTATTCGTGTAACCTCTGCTTCAATGTTACCTAATTTATTTATTTTTAATGTTCCGTCAGTTCCTAATGCATAAAAACGCGGTAACGAAATAAAGTTGCTAGTTCCTACTTCAAATAAAACACGAAGACCATTTTTAAACGTTAGGATCATTCTAAATCCGTCGTCAACCTTATCTGTTGTTACATGATCCATAGTAGCATAAACCGTATCTATTTTATCATCAATCATTAATAACATTTGATCAATAATATGTACTCCCCAGTCTAACATCATTCCGCCACCATTTTCTTTTTTTCCTCGCCAATCCCCAGGAATTCCTCGAGAACCATGAATTCTAGATTGAATCTCAAATATTTCTCCTAATAAACCTTTCTTATATACATCCTGTAATGTTAAAAAATCGCCATCCCATCTTCTATTTTGATGTACAACAAAAACGTTTCCGGTCCTTTCGGATGCATTTATCATTTCTTGTAAATCCTTTGACGAAACTGTTACCGGCTTTTCGCTTACAGCATGCTTTCCAGCCTCCAATGCTCTTACTATAGTATCTTTATGCACTTCATTAGGCGTTGCACATAATATTATATCAATTTCCTCATCTGCTAACATTTCTTCAAAAGATTTGTACACATTCAATCCATCTTCTATAGCCTTTTTCATAGGCTCTTGCGCTATATCAAATATTCCTTTAATTTCTATCCCTAATGGATTAGTAACTTCATATGGTTCTGTTTTTTGATTCGGATTACCTGTTTGAATTAATTTTCTATGCCAATTGGCCATCCCGCCATACCCTACAATACCCATTTTATAAACTTTATCATTCATTATCATATACTCCTTTTATTTGAAAATTTCGATTAGTTAACCAATTTATCTTTAGAAGTATTATAATTTTAATTCACTTTAGTTTATAGGATATTTTTTGTTTTCAAAAGTTTAGTTATACAAAATATTCATTAGTAACCTAAATCCTTAAAGTATAAAATTTTTCATATAATCTATAGTATACTTAATACCTTTTTCGCCTAACTCACCTTGCCAAATTTCAGAATGTGGTTCAATACTCAAGGTGCCATTATAACCGATACTATATAATATTGCAAAGAACTTGCTCCAATTTGTTTGGTCCAGTCCAGCCGGAGGATCATCAAATCGCTTTCCATCTACACTTAAACTACCCTTTAAATGGACATGTGCAAATCTTTTCCCCCATTTAGCTATTTCATGCAAATAATCACCATTATTGTAAATACAATGTGATGGATCATATTTTATATATAATTCTTTTACATTTGAAAGAATTGCTGACCAAGCTGGTTCGGATGTAATATAATTATTCCATCTACAGTTATATACAGCAATCTTAACGTTTTTTGCTTTTCCATAGTCAATTAAATCCTTAAAATAATAAATAGTATTCTTATAATTATCAAATAAGGAGCTTTCTTCTATATAATTACATCCTGTAACATAAATTGGACAATTGCACTTAGCTGCTGCATTAATTAACATCTTATCTATTTCAATTTCTTCTAAATTAAATTCAAGAGTTGTGGAATTTGTCGAATTGCCTTTCATAATTTTAAATCCACCCCATCGACCGATAGAAGCAATTGGTAAATTAACACTATCTAGGTTTTGCTTTATCTCGTCTATTTTATTTAAAAAATTCATATGAGAATTGGGATTATCACTATTATAATTAATGCAAAATTCAACAAAATCTAAACCCTTATTTTTGATATTTTGAAACTCGTCGGCAGTATATTTCTGTGTTATAATTCCTAATTTCATCCGCCATAGTCCTTTCTACATTGAATAATAAAAAAAACTTACAACCTAATTTTAACATTTATCCAGCGCTATGTAAAGAAAATAAGTTATTTTTTTTTTAAAGAGGAAGAGTCCAATATATTACGATCTTCTGAATTTAGGTAATGTATCCGGATACTGAATTTCTATTCTATTTTCGAATTCTTTAAAATATTGGGCTGAATTAATAATTTCTAATTGTACTATCCTATTATACTCTAATTGATCCAAAGCAATTTTTATTTTTAATATTACATTTTCGAAATTAACTTGATTCCAAATATCCTTTAATAGAATATAATCAAAAGTCAAATATACAAATTGCGTCCGGACCTCCAATACACTATTACTATCAGAAACTAAACCTTTCCAAATGTCTGCATCAATCTCTAGCTCTATACCGCTATTCCCTTCATTTACTATTATCTCTATACTTAATTTCGCTATACTTTCGTTAAATCTTGAAAATTGTATTAACTTATCCACCGCCTCAATCACTTCTTCAGACTCTAAGGATATAATAGGTACACCATGAGTTTTGGTTGGCGTAATTTCTAACGTTAATTCTGCAATATCTTGAGTTATAACAGTATTATTCATTTTAAGTCGATAATCAAATTTAGATTCCTTAAAAGGGTCAAATTCGTACACTGTACTATCATCTATTATAACCTGTGGTAGATCATTTATAGAGCCATTATTAAAATCTTTTGCTAAACTAGCTTCTAATAATTCCAGAACTTCACAACGAACCGCATCCTTAGCTTCCTCATCTAAAATATCCGAATCTAAAAGTATAGTAGTATCGGTAATATCCGAATTTTCTGAAAAACTGAGCAAAATCATCACAGCAATTAACTCTTTTCTAATATGAAAATTATTAAAAAGACTAGATTCTAGTTCTAATTTTTCTAAATTGGATAACGTACCAATAGCTTCTAATCCTTCAAAAAGCGAAAAATCGCCTATTAAATTTAACTCAGAAAGCTTTTCACAATACTCGATAGTAGAAATATCCGTTAAAAATTGATTGTTTGACAAATCTAATATTTTTAATATACTTGCTTGTGCTAATGCATCTATAGCACGTGGTCCGGATATTGCAATGAAGAGTTCAGCGTCAAAAGTAGAATAGCCAAGTTGTAATAATTCTATAAAGGTAAGATTGGATCCAAGTAAGTTGTTACTTAAATCTAATTTAATCAAATGACTTATAGCAGATCGAATTTCGGAAAAAAGAATACTTTTAATTTGGTTATTTTTAAGACTTAACTCAGAAAGTGAATGGAATCCAAATAAATCTAAAATTTTTATTTGATTATCATCCAAAATTAAAACCGCCAAATCCGGTAACGAACTAAGAGCTGTAATATCAGTTATAAAATTATTACTTAAATTAATATATTTTAAATGTTTAACATGTTGCAATCCATCCAAACGCTTTATGCCTTTACCTATTGCTTCAAAATTTTCTGGCAATAATTTCAAAGTATCTAAGGAGATTTCTCCTAAATCATTAAACTGAATATCAGAGTTTAAGATTGTAATAGCATTACGTAAGCGAGCATCTGGAATTTTCACTATAAATTTTTTAGCATTTGATTTAAGAGCATTATTCATAATAGTGAGCCTCTCCTTTTTTGAAATTTTCCACAATAGTGGGTACTCGTTGAATCATTTTAAATGTAGACAACCTATGCCTATAATGTTATCATAATTGTCATATGCTGTCAATAAATTTAAGCGCTTTTTTAAATAACAAGATAAGCAGTATAAAAAAAGGAAGCCAAAAATATCAGCTTCCTAAAATATATGGTATAGAGCTATTTTAAATACTTAAATAATGCAAATTACATAGCATGGAATACATAAATTTTTGACACTCCTCACGCCTAAAGGCGTGGGATTATAAAGTGATTAAGGGACAAATTCATTTTTGCTAGTCCAGTCTGACCTTTAGTTACGGGGATGTTATTACCCTACATACAACAGAACATATAGTCTTGTATGCTGATACACTTTTACCATGTATTCGAGACGCTGAGTTTTTAAGACTTCTATACAACCATCTATATTCAGTTGTATCTAGAGTATAGCCAAAAAACAAAAGATAATAACATCTTTTGAAAAAAATTTTAATAGCCTTATATCCACATAGCTAAAGCTAGGGGCTTTACGGCTTATCTGGTAAATGCGGGTTCGAATATCACACCGACATAATTTAAACAGCCTGGAATACGTATATTTGCGAAGTAAAGTCGCCTTTATCCGTTCCTGGAGTATATTTACCTTTAAAGCTTTCAGCTTGCATTAATCCTGTAAATTCGGTTTCAAGTATCATACCAACATTCATTAATTCATCCCCGAAATAAGACTTACCATTGCAAGAATACTTAAAGTTAGCATCTAGCCCTACCAAATTAATCTTCTTGATAGAAGGATTTGGACTAGCCAAAATTTTGTAATAACCTAATATAGCAGTCTTTTTATTCGGTGAAACAACTAACCAACTATAAAAATTACCCTGCGTCAACCTATAAAAATCACCTAACTGAATAATTTCTCTATATTTTTTGAAAAATGCTATTTGACCTTTAACTTGCTCTAAGTCAGTTGGTGACACCTTATTAAGATCTAATTCATATCCAAAGGTTCCGAAATAAGCAACATCAGCACGCATCTTTAAACTGGTTATTCGCTCAACCTGGTGGTTCGGTACAGCCGCTACATGGCTTCCCATGGATATTATCGGATAAACCATGGATGACCCATACTGAATGTGTAGTCGCTCTATCGCATCCGTATCGTCTGATGTCCAGGCCTGTGGTGCGTAGTACAGCATGCCGGCATCGAACCTGGCCCCTCCGGATGCACACGATTCAAATAGTATATCCGGAAAACGTGCCAAAAGTTTTTCGTACAAACTATATACTCCTAAAATATACCGATGGAAAAATTCTTTTTGACATGTTGCTTCTAATGAATAACTAAACGCTTCCGTTATATTTCGATTCATATCCCACTTTATATATGCTATATTAGCAGTGTCGATCGTTGCACACATTTTTTTAAAAATACATACCACTACTTCTTCTCGACTAAAATCCAAAACATATTGATTCCTACCATATGATCTATTTCGCCCTGGTGTCTGTATCACATAATCCGGATGCTCCTTGTATAGATTGCTGATCTCATTAACCATTTCTGGCTCAAACCATAGTCCAAAACTTAATCCTAATCTATTGATCTTTTCTGCCAACCCTTTTATTCCATGCGGAAGCTTCTTTAAATAAACCGACCAGTCTCCTAAAGATGTTGAATCATTGTCCCGTTTTCCAAACCATCCGTCATCTAAAACAAATAATTCTATTCCTGCCTCTTTGGCTGTCTTAGCAATTTTTAATATGCTTTCCTCTGTAAAATCAAAATACGTAGCTTCCCAATTATTAATTACTATCGGTCGTGTTTTGTTTTTATATTTGCCTCGCATAAGATTATTTCTAAACAAATTATGAAAATTTTGACTCATTCCATTTAACCCTTTATCACTATAAACCATTACCGATTCAGGTGTATTAAATATTTCATCCGGTCTTAACCTCCACTGAAATTCAAATGGATTTATTCCCAACAATACCCTTGTCACATCATACGCGTCGACTTCTACTTGCGCTAAAAAATTTCCGCTGTAAATTAATGCGAATCCGTAAACCTCCCCAATGTGCTCCGTTGTATTTGGTCTTTTTAGCGCTATAAATGGATTATGCATAGCACTGCTCGTTCCTCGACTGCTCGAAATTGACTGTATCCCTTTTCTTAGCATACCACTGTTAATATGCCTTTCTCTCGCCCATGCTCCGTCTAATGTTATCATCTCAAAATTAGCGTCGTATAAATCCAATGAGCTAGACATAGCTCGATCTATTTTTAATGTTTCTTGCCCAATATTCTTGAACTCCACACTTCTTATTATCGCCGATATATTAGAAAAAACATGATACCTTAATGTTACTTCTAATCCGATTAACTCGTCTTCTAAATTAATCTCTAAAGTATCTACATTTTCTCCGTATGTTGAAGGTAACCCTTTTATGCTTCTCTTACCTTTTTTGATAACGTGCGATTTATATCCTAAATCCGTTATGCTACTCCCATTTTTACTCGTAACCTGATAGGCCGGATCCCGATAGTCTCCTGTACCATAGCTAGGATATTCTTGCTTTATCACTTCTAATGAAAAATCTAAATTGCCTTCAAAAAGACATGGTGCTAAATTTGTCCCCTTTTCCACCAATAGATGATCAAAACTCTCTCGGTCTCGAATCGCTTTGCCGAAATATAACTGCCCTAAATGATTGTTATCTAAAATCTTAATTATATAACTTACATCATCATTATAAATATGAAAAGTTTTATTGCTAAACTTAATCATTTTCAACACCCTTTCTTTTTGTAAAATAGTTGAAGATTTTTTAGGACTAACAAAAGAATAATCTCTGTTATATTGATATTCTAATTTAAGTTTCTTAATAAATGGCTAAAGTATTTTCTTTATTTGATTTAATACTTTTATAAGTACCTGCAACAATGCGACAAGCTGTACAAGACATTTGAACTTTTAACTTATAATAACTTCCAAGATCATCATAAATAAGTTTTTGTAATGACATAGAATTAGAAAGAAGATTAATTTTCATATGCAATTTTAGTCGCAAAATTTAAACCAAATTTAACGGCTGCAAGAGTTTGAATAAGTTCTTGCTTTTGTTCTTCATTTGGAAATAAACGAATTTTTGCAGTAATAATCATAATAATCTCCTTTCAAATTTAATTTGTCTTTATAATATCATAAAAAATAAAGTAATG
>MDSO01000063.1_pt1 | contig 18277 bp, 13 predicted proteins | sample 1005691 | NCBI WGS metagenome assembly MDSO01 (sample SAMN05526595, study PRJNA338239) | gut metagenome | isolation source: stomach gut content | host: Acanthurus sohal | place: Saudi Arabia: Red Sea | collected 2011-04 | reverse complement strand
GGCCAGCAATTATTTTTTTTACCTGATCTTGTCTTTTACCACAAAACGAACATTTAATCTCATATCCGTCGTGTTGTGCCATACTTCACCTCTTCTCTAAGAGCTTTATAGTTTCTCTATAACTCTATCTATTATTCCGTATTCCTGTGCTTCTAATGCCGTCATATAATAGTCTCTCTCTGTATCTAACGCAATCTTTTCAAGAGTTTGGCCCGTATTTTCTGCTAGCATTTTATTCATTTTTGCTTTTGTTCTTATTATGTGTTCAGCATGAATCTGGATATCCGTAGCTTGCCCCCTAGTGCCACCTAAAGGTTGATGGATCATGATTTCTGCATTTGGCAGTGCTAAACGTTTTCCTTTTTGTCCTCCGGCTAAAAGAAAAGCACCCATGCTAGCTGCCATACCCATGCAAATCGTTGATACATGTGGTTTTATATATTTCATCGTATCATAGATAGCCATTCCATCTACAATAGATCCGCCCGGACTGTTAATATAAAGCATAATGTCTTTGTCCGGATCTTCTGCTTCTAAAAATAATAGCTGTGCTACAGTTAAAGAACTGGTTACATGATTTACTTCATCACATAATAGAATTATTCTATCTTTTAAAAGTCTTGAATAAATGTCGTAAGATCTCTCGCCCCTGTTAGTTTGCTCTACTACCATAGGTATTGATGGCATTATATTCCCTCCTATTTTTCTTTTAATTTTTTATATATCTTTTTAAATTTCCTCTGCAATTTCCTCGGCTATATCTACAATTGTACTACTTTCAACTAATAAATCTATAGCTTTTTGAATTTTTAAATCCGCCTTTAAAGCGTCCATATAATTTTCATTAATTCGTTTTTTAAATTGGTCTAACGGTATATGATATTGGTTGGCTCTATTTTCTAGTTCTTTTTCAAGATCTTCATCCGAAATCTCAAAATCCTCCGTTTTAGCTATTTCTTCTAACACTAAAGTATTGGATAATTGAGTAGTAGCTTGTTGCTTAAAGTTCTCTCTAAACATTTCGTGATCTATACCTGTATATTCTAGATATTTCTCAAGATCAACACCTTGGCGTTTCATGTTCTGTGAAAACTGCTCTACTAATCTTTCTATCTCTTCATTGACCATTTCTACCGGTAATTCGAAAGTAGCATTGGCAATTACTTGCTCAAGAACTTTTGCTATAACTTCATTCTTTCTAGCATTTATCTTTTGCTCGCTTAATATTTTTCTAACATCTGCTTTGTATTCCTCTAAATTATCGAATTCAGAAACATCTGCTACAAACTCATCGTTTATTTCTGGCAATTCTGTGAAATGAACATCGTTAATTTTTACCTTAAATAAAGCAGGCTTACCCTTTAATTCGTCAACGTGATAGTCGGCCGGAAAAGAGATATTAACATCTACTTCCTCACCGATATTTTTTCCGATTAATTGTTCTTCGAAACCAGGTATAAAGGAATTAGATCCTATAACTAATCTATGATCTTTTGCAGAACCATTTTCAAACGCTTCACCATCAATAAAACCTTCGAAGTCAATGGTAGCTATGTCTTCTGGCATTATTGCTCTACCCTCTACCCTTATTTCTCTGGCGTTTTTAGCAGCCTCTTGCTTGATATAAGCTTCAATCTCTTCGTCGGACACATCTAGTTTTTCTGCTTCTATTTCTAGATTTTTATATTCTCCCAAAGCAACTTTCGGCTTAGTTGTTATCGTCGCTTTATATATACATTTTTCAGGTGTCATTTCTACAACTTGTATATCCCCATATTTTAGTCTAGCTACTATTTCCACACTGTTATTTTTGATTGCATTATCTAAAGTTTCGTTAATTATGTTGTTTGCTGCATCATCATAAAATACTTGTGATCCATACATATTTTCAATCATATGACGTGGAACTTTGCCTTTTCTAAATCCAGGAACGTTGAATTTGCCTTTCATATCAGTATATGCTTTCTTCAGCGCTTTATCAACTGCGTCTTTTTCTACTTCAATGGTTAGACACACTTTTGAGTTCTCTAATTGTTCTACATTTGTTTTCAATTTCAATATCCTCCTTGCGAGCAAAAAAAAGCTCGTTTTTTCAAACATTTTTTCATTATATCACATACTTTTTCTAAAATCTAGTGATAATTCAAGATTTTTATTATTAATTTTTTAGCATCCTGACAATTATTCCAGATATTACATATAGTATGTATCGATTTTTTAGTTTATAATCATATATATGGAAGATATTATTTTTGTTTTCAAAATTTAAAAAATAATTTCAACCAACTGAATATAGAAAGAGAGGCAGCTTAGAACACGTTCATCGTTGAATCCTTAGCTAAAATTTATGAATAAATTTCGATATACAGATACGACCACGAATTTCTATGAAATATATAAGAGCTACATACAACCTAAAATACAAAATTTAGATTTATTATTAAAAACATCTACCGCTCCTTTTGATATAGAAGAAGTTATTTCGGTATTAGACATTTCTAGAAAAGAATTTTTGGCTATACAACAGGAATTAGAAATAGATGAGATAGATAAAAAAAGTTTTTTCAAAATTTTAAATAGTTCTACAAGTTATATAGGTAATTTGGTAACAAGACAATTTCAATTAGGTACTGGTGGAATATACACCCCGGACAGTATAGCTCATATTTATGCCTTAGATCCGCCTGCGGTACAAAAAGCATTTAATATTCTCGGATACACAAGAGCAACGGATCGAAATTTACATATTGTCTTTAAACATATATCGGTACCTAAATACACTTTTTTATATCAATAATATTTTTGTTTGGTGTTAGTAACATTGTTTTTTGATGTCAATAACATTTTATCAATAAAAAAGAGCCTTTGCAATTAAACAGAGGCTCTCTTTCACTAATATCCTAATTTTCAGCTGTTAACGAGAATCGAACTCGTGACCTCTACACTACCAATGTAGTGCACTACCATCTGTGCTATAACAGCTCATTATGTTATATGAGAAGATTCTAATATAAAATAAAATAAATGTCAAGACTTTTTTAGAATATATTTTAGATTGACGATTAATATAAAGTTACCTATAATTGATCAGTATAGATTTTTAAAGATAAAACGAAAGCATAAAAAATTTTTAGTAAATTTTAGCAAGTTTATTTTGGCGGACGAACGAAGTTTATTTTGCTTTAAAAACCAAGGAGGATAATTACAGATGAAAATTACTAAACTGGAAACATTTCATATTCAACCTAGATGGATGTTTTTAAAAATATCTACGGACGAAGGATTGGTAGGATGGGGCGAACCGGCCCTAGAAGGAAAGAATACGATCGTAGCTGAAGCGGTTCGAGTATTAGGACAATATATAATAGGAAAAGATCCTGATAATATAGAAGCATTGTGGCAACTAATGTATCGTGGAGGATTCTACAGAGGTGGGGCTATCCTTTGCAGTGCGATTAGCGGAATAGAACAAGCTCTATGGGACATTAAGGGGAAAAAATTAGGTGTACCTGTGTGGAATTTATTGGGTGGCAAATGTCGAGATAAAATCCGAATGTATACGCATATGAGTTATCGAGATGATGCAGACTTAAGTGATTTTTTAACGGATGTCCGAGAAAAAGTAGACGAAGGTTACACAGCTTTAAAAACAACTTTGGATTTTCCGTATCGCCCCGTAGAGTCAATCAAAACAATAAATAAATTTGTAAACAAAATTGCTGCGGTACGAGACCTCGTTGGTGAGGACATAGATTTAGCAGTAGACTTTCATGGACGAGCAACTCCAGCCATGGCCAAAATCTTAGCAAAAGAATTGGAGCCATTTCATCTAATGTTTATCGAAGAGCCGGTACTTCCGGAAAATGTTGATATGATGAAAGAAGTTGGGCGGGCCACAACAATACCGATAGCAACAGGGGAACGCTTATTCACCACTTTTGGATTTAGAGAAATAATCGAAAAAAGAGTAGCCTCTATAATTCAGCCAGATCTATGTCATTGCGGTGGAATAATGCAAGGATTTAAAATAGCAGCGATGGCCGCAAATAACTATGCAGTGTTAGCACCGCACAATCCATTAGGCCCAATAAATTTAGCCTGCTGCTTACAGTTGAACACATGCGTAGACAATTTTTTAGCTCAGGAAGTAGTCTCAGTGGCTAGCAAGCACACATATGGACAAGATATTTTCAAGGAAGCATTTACAATGAAAGACAGTTATGTAGAAGTGCCGAATAAGCCAGGATTAGGATTTGAAGTGGATGAAGAAGCGATAAAAGAATTGATGTATGACGGTAACTGGATAAATCCTGTTGATAAACATGGTTTCGATGGATCGTTAGCCGAGTGGTAGAAAGGGGACTGAGAGGTTGAGTGGATCGTTTGAGCAAGTATTCTTAGCCAAAATAAAGTGCAGTGCTTCTATTAAATAGCAAATCTGGATAGTGTTCGCAGAGCCAAAATAAAGTGCAGTGCTTCTATTAAATAGCAAATCTGGATAGTGTTCGCAGAGCCAAAATAAAGTGCAGTGCTTCTATTAAATAGCAAATCTGGATAGTGTTCGCAGGGCCATATAAGCAGATTATTGATAAAGGTATTTTTAACCGAAAGCAAAACCTGATTGTAGAAGAAAATATTCAAAATTTGTATTAATTGAATAAATTTAGATAATATGGCCAAAACTCTAAGGAGAGATTGTAAAAAGTCAGAATAAGATATAAGGGAGATTCACAAATGTTAACAGTTACTAAGCTAAGCCTTCAATTTGGAGCGAGCACACTTTTTAAGGATGTCAATTTAAAGTTTACACAGGGCAATTGCTATGGTGTTATCGGTGCCAATGGGGCGGGAAAATCTACATTTTTGAGAATTTTATCCGGAGATATAGAGCCAACAACGGGCGAGATAATCATACCACCGAAAGAAAGAATGTCCGTATTAAAACAAGATCACTTTCAATACGATGAATGTGAAGTCCTTCAAACAGTGGTTAGAGGAAATGCACGTCTTTTCGAAATCATGCTAGAAAAAGACGCTCTCTATTCGAAAGAAGATTTTACGGACGCAGACGGAATCAAAGCCTCTGAACTAGAAGCGGAATTTGCCGAGCTAGGCGGATGGGAAGCGGATTCGGAAGCATCGCAATTATTACAAGGATTAGGAATCGGCACCGACCTACATTATATGCTAATGAAAGACCTAAGTGGAGCAGACAAAGTAAAAGTACTTTTAGCTCAAGCATTATTCGGTCGGCCAGACATCTTACTATTAGATGAGCCTACCAACCATTTAGATATACAAGCCGTTAACTGGCTGGAAGATTTTTTGCTAGATTTTTTTGGAACAGTCATCGTAGTATCGCATGACCGACATTTCCTAAACACAGTATGTACGCATATAGTCGACATAGATTATACCAAAATAAAAATGTATGTAGGAAACTATGATTTTTGGTATGATTCTAGCCAATTATTCCAGAGTCTATTAAAAGCTCAAAACAAGAAAAAGGATGAAAAAATCAAAGAGCTACAAGAATTTATAAAGCGTTTCTCGGCCAATAAATCCAAGTCCAAACAAGCAACATCTAGGAAAAAAATGTTGGACAAAATTGAGATCGACGATATGCCAGCATCAACTAGGCGATATCCGTTTGTATCCTTTACTCAAGATAGAGAAGTGGGTAATGAAATTTTGACTGTTTCGGACGTATCCAAAAGTGTAAATGGTGAACCTTTGTTGAAAAATATTAATTTCCGTCTTAATAAAGGAGATAAAGTGGCCATTATCGGTGAAAACGAACTAGCTATAACCGAATTGTTCAAAATATTATCCGAAGAAGAAGAGCCAGATTCGGGAGAAATAAAATATGGCGTAACAGCAAGCTTTTCATATTTTCCAAAAGACAATACGGAATTTTTCGAAACAGATCTAAACTTACTAGATTGGCTAAGACAATATTCAGCCGATCAATCGGAGACATACCTAAGAGGATTTTTAGGGCGAATGTTATTTTCAGGAGAAGACAACAAAAAGCCAGCTAATGTATTATCAGGCGGCGAAAAAGTTCGTTGCATGCTATCAAGGATGATGCTAAAAGGATCCAACATATTATTGTTAGATCAGCCAACCAACCATTTGGACTTAGAATCGATAACAGCGCTGAATAATGGATTGATAGCATTTAAAGGAAACGTAATTTTTACCTCTCATGACCATCAGTTTATCCAAACAGTGGCGAATAGAATAATAGAAATTACGCCAACAGGAATAATCGATCGTGTGACAACATACGATGAATATTTAGAACTTAAGCTTAAAAAATCGTAACAAAAAAAGGAGGTTGTCGCTCTGTAGACTCCAGTGAAGTAAGAACAATATCTAAGTTGTAGCCCCTGCTCCACTTTCAGGGGAGCTGTCAGCGAAGCTGACTGAGGGGTTCTACAAGTTGTGCTTACTTCGTTTTAATTTTTTGCGTTAATTAAGAAATGAAACAAAGAAACGAGCTATCCCTTTTTTTTGGGGGCGCTCGTTTTCTGATTTTCTGGGTTGTTAGTGCGACAGCCTCTGTCAGCTTTAGCTGACTGAAAGGTAAAATTTAATTTTCGCACAAAGTATAGTTATCAAATTCTTTCAAAATTTCTTCGGATGGGTTTTTATCGAAGAGACTTACAATAATGATGACGATAAATGAAACTAAAAAACCAGGAACGATTTCGTATAGAGCCCATATGCCAGATCCGTTCATACTTAAAGCAACTTGTTGCCAAACGATAGTTGTGACACCGCCGGATATTACGCCGGCGATAGCGCCTTTTAAAGTTGTTCTTCGGAAAAATAAAGATAGGACAACTAATGGACCGAAGGTAGCGCCGAAACCGGCCCAAGCGTAAGCGACTAAACCAAGAATGCTACTCTCTGGGTTAGAGGCTATTGAGCAGGCAACTATAGCAACGACAATAACTGATCCTCTACCGATCCACATCAATTTTTTTTGAGAAACATCTTTATTGAAAAACTTATAAAAATCTTCGGTGATAGCTGAAGCGGTTACGAGCAACTGAGAATCCGCAGTGCTCATTATAGAAGCGAGGACGGCGCATAATAAGATACCTCCAAAGAATCCTGGGAACAGAGACGAAACCATTTCTATATAAACCGTTTCGGCGCTGACAGAATCTAAAGGATTTTCTAAATATGCACGACCGATCATACCTATGAGAGTTGCGGCAGTTAGTGCAAAAATTATCCAGATTGTTGCAATTTTTCGTGACTTTTTTATTTCGCCTGGTGATGATATACCCATAAATCTAATGAGTATATGCGGCTGACCACAGTATCCTAGACCCCAGGCCAACAATGAAATTATAGCTATGAAGCTTAATGTGGATCCGTCAGCATTCTTAAAGATATGAAACATGTTCTCATTTATAGAGTTTATTTCTGTTACGAAATTTATTGGGCCACCCAATTCGAACAACGCTGATACGGGCACGATTATTATAGCAAAGAACATTAATATACCTTGAAAGAAGTCGGTCCATGATACAGCAAAGAAACCACCAGCAAAGGTATAAGCGATAATTATTACGCCGCCCAAGAGCAAGGAAATATGATAGTTCAAACCGAATACAGAAGAAAACAATTTGGCGCACGCCACAAATCCGGATGCTGTATAAAACAAGAAGAAGATTAAAATAAATATTGCGCAAATCATGCTTAATACGCCTTTATCATCTTTAAATCTATTGCTAAAAAAACTTGGTAACGTTATGCTGTCGCCAGCAACTTTTGTATATTGTCTAATTCGTTTGGCAACAATTAGCCAGTTAAAGTATGTACCGAGACCAAGGCCTAAAGCGATCCAGCCGGCGGATAATCCTGAGAAATAAGCAGCGCCGGGGAGGCCCATTAAGAGCCAGCCGCTCATATCCGATGCTTGAGCCGACATAGAAGTAACCCAGGCACCTAATTTTCGTCCACCTAAAAAGTAATCATTTATTGTCGTCGTTCGTTTGTAAAAATAAGCACCTATCGCAACCATAAATGCTATGTACAAAATAAAGGCTATTGTAACTAAATAGTCCATGTTATAAACACCTCCTTAAATAATTAACTATATTTTATCACATGAAAATTTTTTTTGCAAGTTGCTTGATTTCTGCTTGCATATTTCATTTTAGATATTTTTTATATCTTTGAAGTTAAAACTTGCCAGAATTATATCCAATATTTTTATATTGCCAAATTATTTAGTTTGTGCTATACTTAATAAAAAAGATAGAAAGGAATTAAAATATGGAAACAAGCAAGCCAAATATAATATTTATATTAACAGACGACCAAGGAGCATGGGCACTTAATTGCGCTGGAAATACAGATGTTAAGACACCAAACTTAGATCGACTAGCAGCGCAAGGGATAATGTTTAACAACTTTTACTGTGCTTCTCCAGTCTGTTCGGCGGCTCGAGCGTCGATTGTAACCGGACGGATGCCATCAGCACATGGGATACATGACTGGCTAAATGGGGGCAGCGTAGATACAGATAAATATCCGAATATGAAAGACAGTCCGCAATTCAAAAAACCGGATAAAGCTATCGAGTATTTGGAAGGCCAAAATACTTACATAGAAGAGTTAGCGAAAAATGGATATACATGTGCATTAAGTGGGAAGTGGCATTTAGGAAACAATGCTCTAGCAAAGCCGGGATTTACAAAATGGTTCGCCCTTGGACATGGTGGTTGCAGTTATCGAGATGCGGACATTTGTGAGAATGGCGAATTTTTCAGAAGTCATGAATACGTTACAGATACGATTACAAACAGAGCGTTAGAATTTTTAGAAGAGTTCAAAGAAGATGCTAACAAGCCGTTTTATCTTAGTGTTCATTATACAGCACCGCACACGCCATGGGAGGCAAAAGAGCATCCGGAAGAGTATATAAATTTATATAGTGATTGCGAGTTTAATGCTACGCCGATTTTACCGGTTCATAAGAATCAGATTAATACCTGTGCTGTGGGCGATACAATGGCCAAAAGGCGAGAATGTCTGACAGGCTACTATGCTGCAATCTCAGCGATGGATTATAATGTTGGCAAAATTTTAGACTTCCTAGAAAACAATTCTATGCTAGAAAATACGGCCATAATTTTCACGGCCGATAACGGTATGAATTTAGGGCAACATGGAGTCTGGGGAAAAGGTAACGGAACTTATCCGCCGAACATGTACGACTCATCAGTAAAGGTTCCGTTTATTATATCTGGGCCGTTTATTAAAAATGAGAATAGTGTTTGTAATTTGGCTGCTAGCCATTTTGATATTTTTCAGACTATTTTAGATATCGCACATGTTGATTATAAAAATAATGAGTTTCAACCTGGTCATAGTTTCTATCCAGCTTTAACGGGAGAGAATTTGGAAGAAAATAATGTATATATGTTTGATGAGTATGGTTTTGTAAGAATGATTAGATCCGATAAATATAAATTAGTATATCGATATGGAAATTTTGAATGCGAACTCTATGATTTAGGTGCTGATCCGGACGAAACAGTTAACCTATATAATAATGAAGAATATTTAGAAATTCAAAATGATTTAAAGTCACAATTAGAGGATTGGTTTACAAAATACACTTGTGAAAAATTCGATGGTCATTTATTGCCATTAACCGGACGAGGTCAGTTCGATTGGTGCTTCAATAATCCGGCTTTTACTCAAGATGTTAAGTTCTACCATAAGAAATAATTTTTATTAACCGGCCGAGGTCCATAGGTGGCATAGTCGGGAACTTAAGAATATTAGTCACAAAATTGCGGGGAAGTGGCCCTGCTCCCCTTTCAGGGGCATAGCCGGGAACTTAAGAATCTTAGTTACAAAATTGCGGGGAAATGGTGCTCCCTCCGTCTTCACAACATTGCGGGGAAGTGGCCCATAGGCGGGAACTTAAGAATCTTAGTCACAAAATTGCGGGGAAATGGTGCTCCCTCCGTCTTCACAACATTGCAGGGAAGTGGCCCATAGGCGGGAACTTAAGAATCTTAGTCACAAAATTGCGGTGAAGCGGTACTTCCTCCGTCTTCACAACATTGCGGGGAAGTGGTCCTGCTCCCCTTTTAGGGGAGCTGTCAGCGCAGCTGACTGAGGGGTCCTTCTGGAGTGCTTACTTCGTAATCCCTTTTGATGAATCTGACTAAGAGGTTCGTTAGATCGCTGCTTCAATAATCCGACATTTACCAGTATGTTAAGCTCTACCACAAAAAATAATTTTTAATAACTGGCCGAGGTCAGTTTGATTGATACCTTATCCGGTTTCTATCAATAATTGGCCGAAGTCAATTTGACTGATGCTTGAATAATCCGATTTCTATTATTAAGAAATAATCTTTAATTAATATTGATTAAGGAGGACAATATTGAGAAGTTTAAACTTAATTTGTGCACTCATTTTTTCTATGGCTATAACCGGCTGTCAGGCAGATACAAACGAGCAATCCCAAAATGATTTATTAGCACAACATGGTTCGGCAAATGGTTTAGGGGCTAGTTTACGAGTAGAAAGCTCGATGCCGATTGACTACGCCAAACAATTTAGAGTAGAATATTTAAATGACGGATTCAAATTATTTACAATAAAGGATCGTGGCCAATTTTTGCTGGTTCCGGAAAACCAATCTATCCCTAGTGATTTGGATGAGAATATAAGTATATTGCAGGCACCAATTGATAATATGTTTATAGCATCGACGACCAGTGGCAGTTCTGTCAATTCATTAAAGGAAATAGATAGATTTAAGTATACGAGCAACGAAGCCGAGGATTGGTACATTGAAGATATTAAGAAAACTATGGTAGAAGAGCGATTAACATATGTTGGGCATCACAAGGAACCGGATTTTGAGATATTAGCAAGAGAGCAACCAGACGTAAGTATTTTCACCGCCATGATAGATTCTACTCCAGAAGTAATGGCTAAATTAAAAGAGTTAGATATACCAGTAATAGTGGAGCGATCGCATGCTGAAGAGCATCCATTGGGGAGATCTGAGTGGATAAAATTTTACGGAGCTATGTTTAATGTGGAAGACAAAGCAGAAGAGATTTTTAATAAAGAAGTAGAGTATGTAAACAATTTGCCAGAAATTAAAGAGACGAAAGAAAGTGTAGCGATATTTCATATAACATCTAGTGGTAATTTATATGTTAGAAATGGCTCGGATTATCTGGTAAAGATGGCCGAGTTAGCTGGTGCTGAATATATATTAAAGGATATAAATCCGGAAGAGACGAGCATAGCGAAGATAGATTTCGAGACATTTTATTCTAAGGCGAGCGAAGCAGACAACATAATATACATATGGTCTTCGGGAGGAAAGCCAGCGGATATAGAAGAATTGGTTAAAAAGAATGAGTTATTAGAAAATTTCAAGGCCATAAAAACAGGGTCTGTATATTGTACGACGGCGGATTTTTTTCAATTAGGAGATTCATTAGGAAAAGTGATGAAAGATATGAGCACAGCTTTCTATGGAAATTCAGATGATATGCAGTATTTATTCAAATTGGATTAGTCTGCGGGGAAGCAAGATAGCGAAACAAACTGAAGGGAAATCGCAAGGCTCTCCTTCTAGGAGCATAGCCGGGAACTTAAGAATCTTTTAGCGAAGCTAACTAAGGGGCGGGCAACCTGGAACTGGTACAAAATTGTGGGGAAATGGTCCTGCTCCCCTTCCAGGGGAGCTGTCAGCGAAGCTGACTGAGGGGTCCTTCTGGTGCTCTAGCCCCGTAATTTTCTCTACACACTTTCAATCTTAAGTTCCCGCCTATAGGGGGGTAGGGGCATAGCTGGGAACTTAAGATTCTGTTGGCAAAGCTAACTAATGGGCGGGCAACCTACTCCCCTTAGTTCATCGCTCCTAACCTCTCAGTCTTCACAACATTGTAAGGTAGCACGCACTTAAGCCTTCCGTCCCCCGGAAGGTGGACGCGAAGCGGACGGATAGAGTAAAAGAGCGAAGCGACACTGCGAAGCAGATTTCTTAAGTTCCCATGTATGGGGGTAGAAAGCGTGCATACAAGTTTTTGTTACTTCCAAGTAAATTGTAATTTTTGCAAGTTTTCATTGTTTTTATGCCATCCAGAATTTAATATTTGGAATTGTTAATACGACAGCCACTGTCACGCAGTGACTGAGAGGTTGAATTTATCCAAGCTGGAGTAATTAGAAAATGAAGCGAATATTGGTTAGTTTTTTTATATTATTTATACTGTTGATAGTTGCAATAATTTTAAATGTTAATATAGGGAGCGTAGAAATTTCGCCGGTAAAAATATTTAAAATAATTTTTTTGGAGAATTATAGAGAGATTAAAGAAGCGGATATAATCCTAAAGATTCGTTTACCGAGGATGTTGTTAGCTGGGATATTAGGAGGTGGGTTATCGGTTTCAGGATTTTTGTTGCAAACATTTTTTAGGAATCCGATAGCGGGGCCATTTATCTTAGGTATTTCTTCGGGAGCCAAAATGGCGGTTGGCTTTTTAATGCTAGTCATGATAGATCGAATTGGAAATATAAGTTTATCCTTAAGCATAATAGGAGCTTTTGTTGGGTCAATGATTGCTACTGGATTTGTGCTAATATTTGCAAAGCGGGTAAAATCGATGTCGACGTTATTAATAATTGGAATAATGATCGGATATATATGTTCAGCGGTGACAGATTTTTTCATAACCTTTGCGAACGAAGAAGAGATAGCTAACTTAACATATTGGGCTATGGGAAATTTTTCTGGAGCAAACTGGGAAATGGTTAGCATATCGACAGTTATAATATTGAGCACGTTATTAATAACAATATGCTTTGCAAAGCCAATTGGAGCGTATGCATTGGGCGAAAATTATGCAGCAAGTTTAGGGGTGAATATAAGGGTATTCCGAATAATTTTAATTAGTTTGTCTAGCATATTATCGTCCACGGTCACAGCGATAGCTGGGCCGATATCGTTTGTCGGGATAGCGGTGCCACATATAAGTAAGTTAACGTTTAAGACAAGTAAGCCGTTGATTATAATTCCTGCAACATTTTTTTGTGGGGCGATATTTTGTTTATATTGTGACTTAATTGCTCGGACGTTATTTTCACCGGCGCAATTAAATATTAGCACGGTAACTTCTATATTCGGTGCACCGATTGTAATTTGGCAAATGACTTCGAAAAATAAGTTAGGGAATGTCAACTGAAAGGGAAAAGGAAAGGCTTTTCGTCAAGGGAGATATCACACTAACAATCTAAAAATTACCCTTTTAGCTGATATACTTTAACCTCTCAGTTAGATTTGTAAAATTGCAGGTAAAGAGGTATGAAATTGCATCAAAGTAAGATCGTAAAATGCGGGAAAGCAAGGTTGTAAAATTGCAGGGAAGCGGGACCCCCCTCCGGGAGGGGGGTAGGGGGGGAGAAAGCGTGCATACAAGTCTTTATTGATTTCAAATAAATTATAAAATTGCAGGTTTGTATTTTATTTCTGTCATCCAAGCTGACTAAGAGATTAGGAGATTTACTATGTTTAACACAAAAAATTTAACTGTAGGGTATGATAAAAAGGCGTTAATAAGAGAGATTAATTTAAATGTTAAACGTGGTGAGATTTTAACGTTAATAGGGCCGAATGGATCTGGCAAGTCTACAATATTAAAAAGTATATCGAAACATTTGGCCATTATTTCTGGTACTGTATTCATAGATTCGGCGGACATTACAAAAATGTCATATAAAGACATGTCCAAGAAAGTGTCCGTAGTGTTAACCGATAGAATAAGGCCAGAATTGATGAGTTGTTTTGAGATTGTAGCATCTGGGCGATATCCATATACTAATAATTTTGGAAAGCTTACAGCAAAAGATAAGCAAATAATTATGGAGTCGTTAGAAAAAGTAAATGCGATAGATATTGCGCAAAAAGATTTCAACCAAATTAGTGATGGTCAGAGACAAAGGGTAATGCTAGCCAGAGCGATAGCGCAAGAACCAGAGATAATCATATTAGATGAACCGACATCGTTTTTGGATATAAAATATAAAATAGAATTGCTAGATATACTAAGGAGCATGGCAGCAACGAAGCGGATAACAATAATCATGAGTTTACATGAGATCGATTTAGTGCCGAAGATTTCGGATTATGTAGCCTGTGTAAAGGGGGATCGAATAACACATTTTGGGCGATGCGCCGAAATATTTAGATCTGAAATAATCAATGATTTATACGAGTTAAAAGGTTATTCCGAAATATTCGGCAGTTCGGAATTAACAAAGCCGGCTGGCAAAGCAGATATATTCATAGTAGCAGGAAACGGCCGAGGAATAAGGGTATACAGAGAATTGCAGAAAGCTGGCCAAGCGTTTAATACGGGAATTTTATTTGAGAATGATCCGGATTATATAGTGGCTAGAGCATTAGCAACAAAAGTATTTAGTGAGAAAGCATTTAGAAAAATTCAGCCGAGTACGTTAGAGGAAGCATTTATATGTGCAAAGGATTGTAAGAGGATTATAAACTTGGTCGACGACTTTGGCGATTTTTATCTTGAAAATAAATTATTGTTAGAGAAATTAGAATCCATAGGAAAAAAATGGCTCTCAATTTAGGGAGCGCAACGTAGCGAAACAGACTGAGGGGTCGGTGAAAGGAAAATGGAAAGGTTCTTAAAAATTTTTATTACTTCAAGGTAAATCAACTTAGATGAGTAACTATAACTAGAAGGCACGCTTTCTCCCTCCAACTCCCTCCGTCACTTCGTGCCACCTCCCTCGGAGAGGGAGGCTATTTCGCTGACACCTCCCTCCCGGAGGGAGGCACCGCTTTCCCGCAATTTTGTGACTTATTAAGTTCCCGATTATGGGGTATAACGTAGCGAGACAAACTGAGAAATTAAAAAGGAGATTATAACTAATGAGTAAAATTTTAAAAACAGCGCTTTTTTCATTATTATTGATTATATCACTCGGAGCTTGTTCGGAGGGCGTAGCGATAGAAAAACCGGATAGCGATACGACCGAACTAAGCAATGGAGATGGATATTATCCGGTTACCATTACCAATTATGATTATGCAGGGAACGAGATTGAATTGACATTTGAACAAGCACCGCAACGAGTTTTAGCTTTGTACCAAACGCCCATGGAAATTATGGCTGCATTAGGATTGGGAGATCATGTGTTGACGTGTTATGGATTAGACAATGCGCTTAAGCCAGAGTGGCAGGAAGATTTTCAGAAAATGAATTACGATGCGAGTGTATTTTTGCCGAATTTAGAAACTGTACTAGGGTTAGCACCGGATTTTATTTTTTCATGGGGGTCTAATTTTTCGGATAAGAAGTTGAAAGATATTCATTTTTGGGCGGAACGAGGAGTTAACACATATATGAATGCTAACACTCGATCCGGTGGACATGATGACATATTGGAAGAGGAGTATCAAGATATTTTAAATATTGGCAAAATTTTTAATGTTAATGAAAAAGCGGAAAAGTTAGTGCAGGAAATGAAAGATGAAATCGAATATATATTGGAAGCTACAGCCGAATTACCGAAGCAAGATGTTATGTTGATAGAGTTTTACGAAGGTGCCATTGTAAATTATGGGGCCGAGGATTTAGGAGGAGACATGATATTATCGTTGGGCGGTAATTTAGTAAATTCTGAGCATGGAAATATTTCTAAAGAAGATATTTTGGACGTAAATCCGGATGTATTATTTATCTGTTATTTACCGCTTTGGGAATTTGACGACGAAATAGAAGCGAAACAAACGACGTTAAATAATATTTTGTTAGATCCAGCCTTGGCTTCGTTAGATGCGGTAAAAAATAATAGGGTACATACGATTATGCTAGGAGATATGTATACTAGTGGCCCTCGTACATTAGATGGCATAAAAATTTTTGCTGAAGGAATATATCCAGGGCTATCCGACTAGGCTCTTAGGCTCTCCTTCTAGGAATAGCCGGACACTTAAGAATCTTTTGGCGAAGCTAACTAAGAGGTGGGCAACCTGAAGCTGTCACAAAATTGCGGGGAAGTGGTCCTGCTCCACTTCCAGGGGAGCTGTCAGCGAAGCTGACTGAGGGGTCCTTCTGGAGTGATTACTTCGTAATATTTTTCGATAGCTGTATTTGAGTTTAATAATAGTTAATTTTCTTAAGTTCCCATGTATGCTCCTTCTAGGAGAGCTGTCAGCTTTGCTGACTGAGAGGTTTAGAATTGTAACGAAATGATTGAGAGAGTAAAAAGGAGATTGAAACTATGAGTAGAATTTTTAAAATCGCACTTTTTTCATCCCTATTGATTACATCCTTAGTAGCTTGCTCCAGTACCAATTCGACAGAAATCGAAAACACACTTTCTGATAAAACATCTCTAAACAATGATGATGGATACTATCCTATTACAATTACGAATTATGATTATGCTGGAAATGAAGTAGAGTTAACATTTGAACAAGCGCCACAACGGGTTTTAGCGATACTGCAAAATTCTATAGAGACTATGGCCGCTTTAGGTTTGGAAGATCATGTTTTAGCTAGTTATGGGTTAGATAATTCAATTAAAGAAGAGTGGCAAGATAGTTTTCAAAAAATGAATTACGATGCATCTGTTTTTGAGCCGGATTTAGAAACAGTAGTGAGCTTGGCACCGGATTTTATTCTTTCATGGGGTTCTATGTTTTCGGACAAAAAAATAAAGGATATTCATTTTTGGAACGAACGAAATGTGAATACATATATAAATTCTAACACTCGATTGGGCGGTCATAATGACATAATAGAAAATGAATATCAAGATATTTTAAATATTGGCAAAATTTTCAATGTTAATGAAGAAGCCGAAAAGTTGGTTGCTACCATGAAGGATGAGATAGAATATGTATTGAAGGCCACGACTGAAATGCCTGAACAAAATGTTATGCTGATTGAATTTTATGAAGGTGCCATTATAAATTATGGTGCTTCATCTTTAGGTGGCAATATGATTTCATCTCTCGGTGCTAATTTAGTTAGGCCGGAACATGGCAATATTTCTAAAGAAGAGATTTTGAATATAAATCCGGATGTACTATTTTTATGTTATTTACCTTTTTGGGAATCCAAAGATGAAGAGGAAGCAAACAAAATAACGCTAAATAATATTTTATTAGATCCGGCCTTTGCTTCGTTAGATGCAGTCAAAAATAATAGGGTGCATACGATTATGCTTGGAGATATGTATGCTAGTGGTGTACGTACATTAGATGGCATCAAAATTTTTGCTGAAGGAATATATCCTGAGCTATCCAATTAGGCTCTGCGACTGAGAGGTTAAAAAATCACAGATTAGGAGATTTTATTCATGAAAACTTTGCTCAAATCCAATCAAAGCTATATAGCTTTGATATTTTTATTAACTATAATATTATTTATGTCCATAATGATAGCTGTTACTATCGGTTCGACTTCTATCTCGATAACAGAAGTTTATAATGTATTAATCAATGAAATAAAATCGCATATTTCACAAGGAATGATACGAGACATTATAATTTACATTCGATTACCTAGGTTAATTTTAGCGGTCGCTGTTGGCATGGGCTTGGCGGTTTCGGGCGTAGTAATGCAGGCCATCGTAAAGAATCCGATAGCGGATCCGTACATTTTAGGAGTTTCTTCGGGAGCATCTTTAGGGGCCACGATAGCGATAATGCTAGGAATCGGAACAATGTTCGGCACAAATTATCTTGGCGTGATGGGTTGCATCGGAGCTTTCGTCGTATCTATGGCCGTTTTAATTTTATCAAACGTAGGAGGTCGAAGCAATTCTATCAAGCTTTTGTTGGCTGGGATGGCGTTAAGTCACACACATGACTGTTGTCCAGGGAACCATAGTTTGAGACCCATGCAAGCCCAAAATGAAACTGAGGAGTCAAACTAACAATCATTTCTTAAAACTTACCATGTGGTTTGTGTGTGCAACCCTAACCCCGAACCCTCAGGTTAGTTGCAATAAAGATTACCTTGCATAGATCATTTTCCAAGCATAACCCAGTATTTTTTTTTCCTAACCTAACAAAACTCTGACTGTTTTGCCAAGGAAAATGTGTTTTAAAAGCTGAGCAAAGCAGCAAAGCTTTGTGCATTAGATGCAGACCCTAATAGTACCTTGTGCCTCTGTATCATTTGCCAAGGAGTGTGAGAAAAGCTGTGATATTTGACAACCAGATGACTTTGGA
>MDSO01000062.1_pt1 | contig 18287 bp, 15 predicted proteins | sample 1005691 | NCBI WGS metagenome assembly MDSO01 (sample SAMN05526595, study PRJNA338239) | gut metagenome | isolation source: stomach gut content | host: Acanthurus sohal | place: Saudi Arabia: Red Sea | collected 2011-04 | reverse complement strand
GTTTGTTGTGAAATTGTTTCCACATTTTCAAGGATTGAAGATATTGTAATACTTGAGTTAGTTATATCTTCCATTGAAATTAACATATTTTTCATAGCTTGAGTTCCCTCATTAGCTTTAAGTTTAGCTCCAAGTGAAATTGCACTAGTTTGTTCAATTTGTTCAATTGCAGTATTTATGCTTTCGCTTATCTGATCTGTTGTTGCAATAAATTCACTTATTATAGCTCCTTGTTCATTTGAACAAAGTGAAAGTTCAGTGGCAGCTTTAGCAATGCCTTCTGCACCTGCTTTTACTTCTTTTGATGACCTATCAATATTAGATAAAGTTTCATTTAATTTGTTGCTAATTTTTATTAAAGATTGTTTTATTGGAGCGAAGGCACCCATATAATCTGTTTGTCCATATTCCAAAATTATAAAATCTCCATCGGCCATAGCTGCTAAAACTTTTTCTATATCCGAAACAATATAATTTAAAGAATGAGTCATGCTTTCAAATGCTTTTCCTAATATTCCAATCTCATCATTATAAGGTAAATCTAAAGAAATATCTAAATCTCCATTTGATATTTTTTTAGCTGCAACTACAACTTTTTCTAAAGGATTTAAAAATTTTGCTATGGCTTTTATTATAATGCAGACTAGCAATACAATAGCTATTACCGAAGCTATACTTATACCAAAAATTAATTCATATATATTTTTGTATAACTCATTTTTTTCTACACCAACTTGTGCCCACCAAGTCTGATCTGATACGCTAATTGGATATAAGTATCTTTCAAAAGTTTTTTTATCTCTTTGCTTTGTAGTAATTTTAAATGGTTTATTTAATATAGTTTTTGCTTTCCATTCCTTTAAAGATGCAGCATCTAAAGAGCTACTCATGTTTTCATTTATTTTTTCTGGATTACTAGCATCATAAATTATATCTAAGTTTTCGTTAAGTAAAGTTGAAGTTAAGGTATCATAATCATTTTTTGATAAGTTTATATTCTCAAAACTTGATGTTAATAGATCAATTACTACAACTCCTTTAAATTCATCATTTTGTAAAATTGGATACGCTATGTAAAATACAGATTTTCCATCTTGAAATGTTGGCGTTGTTATATATGGCTCGTGAGTATTTTTTACTATACTATAATATTCCTGTGTTGAATAATCGTTATAGTTATTTATTGGAATCACTGAATTATCTTGTGCATTTTTGTAAAAAATTTCCATGCCATAAGTTTCTTGATTAGTATTGATTGTATATGGTTCAAAATACAATCTTAATCCATCAATATTTTCATTGTTTCTTACTATAGACCATCCCGTATTCAATATATAATTTTCTATAGTTATATTACTTCTTGATGTAAGCATTTGAGGGTATACCTTGCTATTTAATAAATTATCTTCAGTTTTATGTAAAGCATCTTCAAAATATGCTTCTAAATATTCTTGTAAATCACTTATCAATTCAAAACCATCTCCTAATGCAGTTTGAACTTGACTTGCTTTAAGTTCTGCTTTAGTTTTTATCATTGAATTAATATTGTCTTTACTAACAATTACAACCTGATTTATAACTACTATACTTATTGTCGTAAGAGTAATAACTAATGATATTGCAAGAATAAGTACCATTTTAAATATTAACTTAGAATGTTTAAATTTCTCTATAAATTTCTCCCCCATTTTATTTTTTTACTCCTTTCTTAAGCGTTTCCATGTAATTTTGTATAAATTTTCAATATACTATCTTATTATACATCAGCTTACATATATTTTCAATATACTATAAAATTTATTAATTCGACTTTATAAAGCATATTTTAAAACGAAAATAAATTTTTCAAAAAAATTTTTTATAATATTGTTGACATATAGATTTTAATGTGATAATATAATGAAGTATTTTTGAGGAAGCAATATAATATATGCGTGAATGGCTCAGTGGTAGAGCATCTCCTTGCCAAGGAGAGGGTCGCGGGTTCGACTCCCGTTTCACGCTATTTATCGGGGTGTGGCTCAGTTTGGCTAGAGTGCCTGATTTGGGTTCAGGAGGCCGCAGGTTCGAGTCCTGTCACCCCGATTCAACAAAAAAACGTCTATTCATTTGAATAGGCGTTTTTTTGTTGAATAAAATAACATTTAAATTAATCAGGATAGCAAACATAATTAAACTATGATAAAATAAAATATAAGGTTTTCGATCTTATATTTTATTGAAAAACGGAGGATAATTAATGTTAAAAGAAAAAAATATCTTATCTTATTTAGAAAGCAGAATAAACAACGACCCTAACAATACCAAAAAGAATTCTAAGCTATATGCTATACTAGATGATATATTAAAAACTAATAAAGAAATTTATGAGTATAGCATACTTGCAACAAAGAAATTTTCTGAAATAAGTTTATTAGAATTAAACTTGGGTTTTAATGCAAAAATATTAGATGATATTTCTAAAGTTTTTACTCGTTCAATTGCAACCAATTTAAATTTAACTGAGGAAGTTAGTGCAACTCTTAATATGCTTACTGGAGCTATGATGGAAACAAATAATCGCTTGGATAAAATTTCCAGAAACTTTGTTAAATTGGAAGAAATAAGCGAAGCAAATGGTGAAGATTTAGAAAATATTAAAGATATTAATGTTCTAGTTGTAAATAAAATAACAGAGGTTGAACAAAAGATATTAGATTTATCAACAATACCTGATGAAGTGGATGAAATTGTTAAAGGAGTACGAAGTATTGCTGAACAAACCAATTTATTAGCTTTAAATGCAAGTATTGAAGCTGCTAGAGCAGGAGAACAAGGAAAAGGTTTTTCTGTTGTTGCAAATGAAATAAGAAAACTTGCAGAAGATACAAAATCTAAATTGTCTAATATGGAGGACTTTACTAAAGATATAAGACAATCTACAGAACAAGGCGTTAATAGTGTTCATGAAACCACAAAATCAATAAATGATATATCAAATAAAATAAATATTTTAAACACAAGATTTCAAGATAATTTTACAGCAAATCATGATACTATCCTGGAAGTTGAAGCCATTAATAAAACTATGGAAAAAGTAACAACTTCTATAACAGATATTAATGAAGCTGTCTCTACAGTCGCTGTAGAAACAGAAATTGTAAACATGCAAACAGGCCCGTTACAAACAAAAATCAATGAATTGTATAACAATTCACACAAACTAACTCAATTAAATGACGACGCATTAGATTCTATGAGACAAATTAAAACGAAATTAAACAGGTTAACAGTCCCTTTATCAAATAAAGATTTTGTAGATAATATAAGTTCAGCCATTACTGCACATAAAAAGTGGTTAGCTAAAGTTATAGATATGGAGAAAACAAAAACACCCATTGCTATTCATGTAGACAGTAAAAAATGTGCATTTGGATATTTTTATGATAGTATAGTTATAGATAATCTTGAGGTAAAGCAGAAATGGGATACTATTGCAGATATCCATTCAAAGCTACATAAAGAAGGATATGTTGTAATTGACGCAATATATAATAAAGATTTTGAGAAAGCAGCAAAAGGCGCTCGCAATGCAGAACAATATTCTAATTTAATAATAGGAATATTAGATGACATAATTAATATGGTAAAAAAATATGATACTGAAGGGAAGTCATTATTTAAAGTAAATATTTTATAAAAAAATCCCCTTGGTTAACAACAATTGGTTATTGTTATATTAAATATTATGCTAAAAGTAAATAAGAGCACAATCCATTTGGTCTTTTTCCATAATTTATGAATTAAATCAATACATATTGAGCTTACTCTTTTAGATAATTATTTTATATGCAATTTCTAATTACCAAACAAACGTAAAGCCCCTAGCTTTATGGGTGAAGTGCATTAGCTATGGGGACATAAAACTATTAAATCTTTATTTAAAACTCTTGTCACGTTTATTATAAGTTGTTGAATAATTAATTGTTATTCAGCATACTTAACCAATGAAGTTGCTTTTTGAAAACGCACTCATAATCTAAAATGTTTTTTTAAGGTCTTTTGAGTCCCAACATGAGTCTACTCCTATACTGATATATAGTACAGAAATCTGTATAATAAATATATAATATATTTGATATTTTTTACAAAAAAATCCCACATTTAGTTAAAATGTGGGATACAATTATTTTTAATAAGGAAAAAGTTAAAAAACCTAGTAGATTTTTCAATTTATGATAGGAAGAAAAAAGATTTTTTCTATTTATAAATAAGAGGAGAAAGGGTGTTTTCTATTTATGATAATGAAATATGTAACAAATCCATTCATTATTTAGCTTGCATCATTTGACAACTCAATATCATTAGGCCCAATATTTTCATCCCCAGAATGATTTTCCAGCAAAGGTGATTTGTATGTAGTAGTTAGATTCGCATCTGCCTCTTCTGACAAAGCAACACAAGTAGCATCCATTAAAATTTTTGCTGAAGCAGAAACGGTTTCATTTAACGGAAATTCTAATGATTGGGTTCGGGTTACATACTCATTGATATAATAAATATTATTATTTAAATCACCATATAGCGCTCTTTCATTTTCGTCAAATCCATCTAATTCTATTGATGTTATAACTTCATCTTGTACTGTTACCACCAAATCCATATTTGCATTAGAAAAACTAAGATTTGCTTTATATATTCCATCCTCATATACAGTGGGTGAGAAAGTTTCACTTAAAACACTATTGTTATTACTATCACCAGATGTTAAAAATATAGCAAATGCACCCGCAGCTATTGTCAACATAATAGCAGGTATTTTAAAATCAGCAAGCTTTACCACTACAAACTTATGATTAGACATAGAGTTCCTCCTTTTAAACTAATTTAGTCTTAATAATACATATATATGGACACGTATATGGTTGTATGACAAAATTCATATAATAAATGCACTTATTTTTTTACCATAAAAAGCAGAGTACTATCCTTTTATATAGTGTGATTAAAAACTTATCTTATCACTACAAGCGAGTATAGAAACTATATTTATTAAGTACTTTTCAAGTCCTATAATTTTAACTAGCACAGAAAAATAATTATTCCATTTAAATTTATTTATAATGAAAAGAAAATGTCAAATATCAAGCTTTTTCTTTTCACAAATAGTCCACTTTAATAAAAAAGTTAAATTTTTATAAAAATATTGAAAATATGCTTTTAATTTTGTTCGTTTTATGGTAAAATAACCTATACATAAGTTTATACAAAGGAAGGGGTGAAAATAGTGGAAAATATTTCACAACGAATAACTAATGTAGCAACTACTTTAAATGATTTAAAAAATTATCAAGATATTGAAGGGTTTATTACTGATTTAGAATATCATGTTGGGCAGCTTTCCTATTTTTATGATTATTTAACACCGAAACAAACAGGGGATCCTTCTACTACTTTTTACAGACCAAAAAAAATGCCTCAAATACATCAAATAGCTTACTTTAATTTAACCAGAGGATTTCCTAAAGAATTATATGGAGGTCATTGGTGTTATGTTTTTAAATACTTTAAAAGTAAGTATGTTATTATTCCAACAACTTCAGTTAAGGAAGATTCCTTGCCACCAGATCCAGAATTTCAAATGGATATAGCAGTTGATAATTTTAAAAATGGAATGACTACAAGACTTCAATTAAGCGATATGAGATCTATAGATTTACAGAGATTATATTGTAGCAAAGGGTTTTATAATGTCTTAACAGACAGAGATCAAATTTTACATAATGTCAATAAAATGTTACTTGAAGAACATTAACAATATAGACAAGCATAAAATAATTAAATATAAAACTTTTCTAAGATGTTGATTTTTATCAACATCTTAAATATTGTTCGTCTATCAGTTGACAAAGATATTCTCACATATTATAATTTTAATATAATTAATAAATAATGAATAAGTTATCTTAGTTTTTATTTCATTATTACAAATAAGGAGGATATTTTTTTATGACGTTTGAAAAAAATTTAACAAATTCTACCCTTCAGATAAAGTTAAAAGGAAGATTAGATGCAACCACAACGCCTAGGCTAGAAATGGAATTGAATGAAGACTTAAAATCAATTAAAAAATTAATTTTTGATTTTCAAGAACTTAATTATCTTTCATCAGCTGGACTTCGTGTTATTTTAACCGCTCAAAAAATAATGAATAAACAAGGAAGCATGGTTATAAAAAACGTTAATAGTACAATTATGGAAATATTTGAAAGTACAGGATTTATTGATATTTTAACTATTGAAAATTAAAATAATAAAAAAGGATAAGAAACAGAGATGGAAATATTAAAATTATTATTTATATTAGTTATGTCTATAGTTGTTTCTATTATTTTATATAAATTCGTTCCTTTTAAAAAGTTTAAACATGAACAAATTATCATAGGTGTAATTTTCGGATTTATGATAATGATTGATAATTTTTTCAGTTCATATATACACGGTGTTCTTGTTAACATAAGCACCAGCTTAGTGCTGTGTGCTGGGTTAATTTTCGGAACACCTGCAGGTATTATTGCTGGGGTTATTGGGGGTATACATAAATGTTTAACTATGTCTCAAGGAATAGGAATGTATTCACAAGTTATAGAAGGACTTGTTACTATTCTAGTAGGATTTTGTGCTGCTGGTCTTAGAATTTATATGTTTAACCATAAAAAGCCAACATGGTCTAAAGGAATTTTTATAGTTATTATAATAGAAGTAATTCATGTTTTAATAATTTTTACAACTCATGTTTTTGAAATGCGTGAAATCTTCTTAGCTATTACAATAGATATTTTTTCACAAATTATATTAAATTCAATAGTTGTAGGAATTTCGTTAAAAATATTATCTTTAATTGTTATTGAAGCTAAAACGATTGAATCCGAAAAAAGAAATATATCACAAGTATTTCATAAAGGAGTATTTATTTGTTTATTTATAGCTTTTATTGCTACAGCCTCTTTTAACTGGTGGACAGTAACAGAAATTTCAAAAACAGATACTTCTAAATTACTAGAGGTAAATATAAAGGATATAGAACAAGACTTCTTAGAGGCTTTAAATAGCAATACAATTTATACAGCTAAAACTATATCAAACAATCTTTTAGGAAGAGATGAAATTACAAATGATTATTTGATAAAGCAAGCTAGAGCCTTTAATCTTACAGAAATTAATATTATAAACAAAGATGGTATAATAGTTAATTCTACAAATGAAAAACAAATTAATTTTGATATGAGCACTAAAGAGTATTCAAAAGAATTTCTAGTTTTATTAGATGGTAAAACTAAAGAATTTATACAAGAAGACCATTCAAATGCAATTTATGATGACTCATACAGAATGTATGTAGGTGTTTCACTGGCTTCTGGAGGATTTTTGCAAATTGGTTATGACTATGATAGATTTCAATTAGAAATATCATATGTAGCAAAGCATATTACAAATAATCGACATATTGGCCAAAATGGATACCCTGTAATAGCAGATATGAATTATAAAATTATTAGCTCAATTTCTGCCCCTGATGAAATTTTACAATTTGAAGTGGAACACGATTTAATAGATATTGGAGAGTGCGAAAAATTCTCATTAAATATGTTTAATGAACCTTATAGAAATGGTGATATCACCTATACAGTAAGCGTATAGAGAAATCTGTACGATAAATACACCACTTGAATTGCTGGAAACCCTTAAAGCTAACTAAACCAACATAATGCACAAGCTAAATGATGGTAACGAAAGTAGAAAAAATTAGTTAGATGACATAATTATATTATCTTTTTTAATGATACATATATTGGTTAAATCCTAAGTGTTTAGTAGATACATCTAAAAAATGTTATATAAAATAGGCAATCAGCAGCTAAGACTCAATCAGAGTAAAGTTCAACGACTATCCCCGTTAAGGGGAGTAGGCACAAGCGTGCCGAAGTGGGTGGCCCTTAGCACGTAATGGTGAAGGAGAAGATATAGTCTGTGCTTATGTGAAAGCATAAGAAGTTCATAGTAATATAACCTTTTAAATAGAAGGAATAAATACTAGAGAACTGCTATAGGAGTAGCGAACTATAGTGAACAACAACCTTACTATAAATATAGTAAGTTCAGTTTGGCATGTACGTAAAAGCATATGATAATTTCATAATTGGAATTATGCCTGAGAGTGACGTATTTTTTTCAAGGAACGTATCTTTGTTTTCCACAATTTGTTCTGAAATAATAAAATATGGAATAATATTTATCGTGATTTTCTTACTAATCAACAAATTAATTTTAAATGACATTCAACGAATAAATCACTCTTTAAGCAAAGTTATAGGTGGAGATTTAGAAGTAGTTGTAGATGAACATTCCCTAGAGGAATTTTCTTCTTTGGCACATGGAATAAATTGTACTTTATCAGTATTAAAACATTTTATTACTGTGGCCGAAACAAAAATAGACCAAGAATTGGAATTTGCAAGATCAATTCAATATTCAGCATTACCAAATTTCTTTCCAAATAAAGAAGAATTTAGTTTGTACGCTTCGATGAATACTGCAAAAGAAGTTGGTGGCGATTTCTATGATTTTTATTTTCTAAATGAAAACAGACTAGCATTTATGGTTGCAGACGTTTCAGGCAAAGGAATTCCTGCTGCAATGTTTATGATGACAGCTAAAACTTTAATTAAAAGCTTAGCTGAAACAGGAAATGAAATAAGCCAAATTTTTGCTTTAGCAAATGAAAAGTTATGCGAGAATAATGAGGCTAATATGTTTGTAACAGCTTGGCTTGGAATTGCTAATTTAGAAACCGGCATTGTAGAATTTGTAAATGCAGGTCATAATCCTCCGTTAATTAAACGCAAAAATGAAAGCTTTGAATATTTAAAATCCAAAGCAGGTTTTGTATTAGGAGGAATGGAAGGCATAAGATATGCAACACAAGAAATTCATTTAAATCCAGGGGATGAAATTTATCTTTATACAGACGGAGTAACTGAAGCAATAAATCTTGAAAATGAATTATATGGAGAAGATAAATTAAAAAACATATTAGATAGTATGGAGAGTTTAAATGCTAAACAAATTTGTGAAAGAGTACTAAAAGACGTAAATCAATTTGCAGGGAAAGCTCCACAATTTGATGATATCACAATGTTATATTTAAAACTAAAGGAGAATTAGATTTATGGTAGAAATGACAGTCGACGGAACTATTGAAAATATTGATAAAATAACAGAATTCGTAAATGCTCAACTTGACGAACTTGATTGTCCATTGAAAACTCAAATACAAATAGATATTGCTATTGATGAATTATTTAGTAATATTGCACGCTATGCTTATAATCCATCTACTGGTATAGTTACTGTAAAAGTTGAAATTTTACAAGAAATTCTATCTGTTATAATTACATTTATTGACAGTGGTAAGCCACATGACCCATTAAAAAGAACAGACCCAGACACAACTCTTTCTGCAGAGGAAAGACAAATTGGTGGATTAGGTATCTTTATGGTTAAAAAAAGTATGGATAAAATTTCTTATGAGTATAAAAATGGCAAAAACATCCTTAGTATACAAAAAAATTTAGCATAATAGTTTTACCTATCTTTTATTTCATATAAAAAAAAGAAACTATAAATTTAACATAGTTTCTTTTTTTATTCAAACTTATAAATACAAGATATAATAACTAGTTATAGTAGATGTACGTACAAGCTGAAATATTTTATGGTCTGGGAATCTAATACACAACTGTAATCAAATAGTACTATAAAGAAAGCAACTGCACTAAATGTACTAAATGAAAATTAATATTGTAATGCAAATTTATCATGTAAAGCACACATAGCTTTTTTCATATCCGTTTTATTTACTAGTATAGATATTTTTATATCTGAAGTTGAAATCATATGAATGTTAATATTAGCATCAAACATTGCCTCAAACATACTCGATGCCACTCCTGCATCTGTAGCCATTCCCGCTCCAACAATTGAAACTTTTGCCAAGTTTTGTTCAAAGTCTACTAGTCTAACACCCCATCTTTCTTTATTGCTATTAATAATTTTTTGAGTATCTTCCAGTGCAGCTGTATCAACAGTAAACGAAATATCTCTTTTAGCATCATGTCCAATAGATTGAATAATAAGGTCTACATTAATATTTTCCTTTGCAAGAGCATTAAAAACTTCAAAAGCTTTTCCAGGTTTGTCTTCAATTCCAATCAAGGCAATACGAGCCACTTTATCATCTCCCGCAATTCCAATAACAGACATTTTTTCCATATTAAATCCTCCTTTTACAATAGTGCCTTCTGCTTTTGTTAAACTTGAACGCACAATTAATTCAACGTTATATTTTTTAGCCAACTCTACCGAACGATTATGCAAAACTTTAGCACCTAGCGATGCCAATTCCAACATTTCGTGGTATGTAATCTCCTTAATTTTCTTTGCATTTTCAACAACACGTGGATCAGCAGTATATACTCCTTCCACATCGGTGTAAATTTCACATTTATCTGCATGTAAAGCTGCTGCAATCGCAACTGCTGTTGTGTCAGAACCACCACGTCCAAGAGTAGTTATATCATCAAAGTTATTAATACCTTGAAATCCTGTGACTAAAACAATATTTTTTCTCTCTAGTTCTCTTTTCATGCGCTCTGTTTTAATTTTTTTTATCCTAGCATTTCCATAATCAGATGTTGTAAACATTCCAACTTGAGCTGCATTAAGCGATATACAAGGATAACCCATCTCTGTTAGTGCAATTGCCATCAACGCTACTGATTGCTGTTCACCTGTTGAAAGTATCATGTCCATCTCTCTCTTTGAGGGTGACTTAGAAATTTCTTTAACCTTTTCAATTAAATTATCCGTTGTATCTCCTTGGGCAGAAAGTACCACCACAACGTCATGACCTTGTTTGTAATATTCAGTAATTCTATTTGCTACATTAAATATTCTCTCAGTATTTGCGACTGAACTTCCTCCATATTTTTGTACTATTAACATATTTACCTACCTCACTTCCCTATTAGCAATTATGTACAAAGTATATCACATATCTATATATAAAAAAAGTATAATATTTAATTTAAATTAATATTATACTTTTATCTCGTGCGTTGTTTACTTCGTCATCAAACTTTTCTAATTTTGAAATGGATTATTATAAATGTTAACATTATTATTTTTCAAATCATATAATTAATTATATAGTAACTAAATTTGATTATAATGACACAAGTGCTTCACTCCTAAACCCTGCGTTTCAGCTTATAAATATGTTTACCACATTCATTTTTTAACCTTCTAAGAACTATTATATCAACATAAAGTCTAAAAAGTTAGGAGGTTTTGATGCCATATGAGTCAAATAACTTTTATATGTTTTATATCTATAGCAATTCTTTGTATATTATTAATGTTTCGAACCAATGATTTAATAGATAAAATACTCTGTCTGATTAGTGCGCTAGTCTTTCTCTTATGTCCATATATAAATTCCATAGATGCCGATTATATGAATTTACTAATTTGGAATCTTTTATTTATCGTGTTAATTACTAGCCCTAAAAAAAATAGACTATAAGATTTAACTGACACAGGATGCAATGACTCTCATATTATACATACTTATTTATAGTTGTTCTCTTAATATACTATATAAAAGGATAGTACTCTACTTTTGTTTTTTTCTATACTCTCTTTAAATAGTTCATTTTTTATCTTTTTCATTCAAATCTCTCTATTGATTTTTTTATATATCACAATAGATAACGCTTAAAAATATTATAACAGCAGTAACTTTATTATATTGATATTTTTACACAAAAGTGTTAGAATAAACATAAATAACGAATTTATATTTGAAAGGAATACTTTAATGTGTATTTTAAAGAAAATGTTAGTTTTGTCTATAACAGCAGGTCTTGTAGGATGCACTACAGATAATCCTGATTTGCAAGAAACTACCACGGAATTAAAAAAAAATGAAGTGATTATTGCAAATGCAGCTGAAACAGATAACGGTTGGGATCCAATTCATGGGTGGGGTCAACATGAGCCTCCCCTTATACAAAGTAAACTAGTTACCGTTTCTGGTTCAGGTAAACTTAGCGGAGACCTTGCAACTGATTTTGAACCAAATGAAGATAACTCTATCTGGAGATTTAAATTAAGAGATGATGTAAAATTTAGTGATGGAGAAGCCTTTACATCAGAAGACGTTGAATTTACAATGAATACAATTAAAGAAGTTTCAACAGATGTAGATTTATCTATGGTTGAAAAAATTGAAATTGTAAATGAATATGAAATAAGATTCCACCTTACATACCCATCATCAACTTTTATATACCACCTTGCAACAATACCCATTGTACCCGCCCATGCATATGATGAAAACTATCGATATAATCCAATTGGAACAGGCCCTTACAAAATGGTTCAATGGGATATAGGTCAACAACGTATTCTTGAAATTAACGAGCTATACTATGGAGAAAAACCAACAATTGAAAGACTCGTATTCGCATTTATGAACCCTTCCACTGCTTTAGCAGCTGTTCAAGCTGGCAAGGTAGATATAGCACTTGCAGATATAACAACAGCAACAAATACAGTAGAAGGTTATGATATGCTGCAGTTTAAAACAACTGAAAATATGGGAATCAGCATGCCATTTGTGCCAGAACAAGACCAACCAAATCAACAAGGTTATAAAGTTGGAAATGATGTAACAAGTGATCTTGCTATAAGAAAAGCTTTAAGCATTGCTGTTGATAGAGAAGATTTTGCAAAAAATGTTTTAAGTGGATTTGGAATACCTTCATTTTCCTTGTGCAGTGGAATGGAATGGGATAATCTAGATGTTGTATTTGAAGACGGTAAAATAGAAGAAGCAAAATTGTTACTTGAAACATCTGGATGGATTGATGAAGATGGAGATGGAATTAGAGAAAAAGAAGGATTGAAAGCAAGTTTTGATCTAATTTATCCTGCTGATATTGTATTAAGACAACTTACAGCCGTTGCATTTTCTGAAATTGGCAAAGATATTGGAATTGAAATAAAGCCAACAGGAATGTCCTGGGATGAAGTCTTTGAAAATTGGTACTCTAAAGCAAATGTACTGCTAGTAGGTAATCCTACTCCAAACGAATTACACGCTTATAACACTAACAAAAATTTAGGTGATAGTTTTGCAAATATGTATTATTATTCAAATGATACTGTTGAAAACTACATGGATATGGCTATGTTAGCTACAACTGTTGAAGAAGCAAATGAATACTGGAGAAAATCTATCTGGGATGGGAAAACAGGAAGTTCTATGCTTGGAGATTGTCCTGTAGTATGGATGGCAACCGTTGATCATATGTATTTTGTAAGTCAAGATTTAGATATTGGAGAGCATGAACTACATTCACACTCTAGTAACGGAATGCAAATATTAAATAATGTTACTGAATGGAAATTTAAATACTAGACATAATTAGAAATCATCCCTAGTATAATCATCTAAAACTATTTACTTTATATAAAAAGAAATTTGGGTGAAAAAATGAACCGAATATTTAAAAGAAGTAATGTAGTATTTATCGGTAAAACATTACTTAAACTTCTAGTACTATTAATTACATTAAGTATAGCAACCTTTGCTTTAGTTTCAATTTCACCAATTGATCCAATTGAAGTCTATGCTAGTGGTAATTTGTCAATGACAGTTGAACAAAAAATCTCTTTAGAACAGAAATGGGGATTGAACGACCCGCCTGTAATAAGATATTTTAAATGGGTATCCCGATTGTTTCAAGGTGATTTTGGTATCTCAATTATTTATAATGTACCTGTAATAAATGTTATATTAGATAAAGTGTTTTTGTCAGTAGCACTTATGTTAACAGCTTGGGTGCTCTCAGGGATAATAGGATTTTTACTAGGTATTGCTGCTGCACTGAATAAAGGGAAATTGGTGGATAAATTGATTAAACTATGGTGTTTGGTATTAGTATCATCACCAACTTTTTGGGTAGGTATTTTAATGATAATGTTTTTTTGTGTGAAACTAGATTGGTTTCCAATAGGTTTTGCTGTTCCTCTTGGGGTAAATGAGCAAGAAGTAACTTTGTGGGATAACATTCACCATATGATTTTACCAGCCATAACTTTATCACTCACAGGAGTCTCAAATATAACTTTACATACAAGAGAAAAATTAATTCAAGTATTAAATAGTGATTTTGCACTATTTGCTTTTGCTAAAGGTCAAACTAAAATAAATTTTGTAAAAAAGCATGGTGTACGAAATATTATTTTACCAGCTATAACTGTTCACTTTGCAACTCTATCAGAATTATTTGGCGGGTCTATATTAGCCGAAACAGTATTTTCATATCCTGGTCTTGGTAATGTAGCAATTCAAGCAGGACTTCGTGGGGATATGCCATTGCTAATGGCGATAACAATTTTCAGTGGTGTATTTGTATTTATAGGAAATTTCACTGCAAATTTACTTTACAAAATTGTTGACCCCAGAATAGGAGCCACAAATGAATAGAAGGCAACGTATAATACTAAGTTTATCATTATGTACAATAATATTATTAATACTAGCAATAGCAGGTATATATATAACAGAAGACCACTATGCAGTGAATTTTACAAATAAAAATAGTCCCCCTTCATTTGAGCATATCTTTGGAACGGACTTTATGGGCAGAGATATGTTTTATAGGACGTTAGAGGGATTATCTATTAGTATGTGGATTGGAATATTAGCAACAGCTGTATCTTCTATTATGGCAGCAATAATAGGCTTTTTTGCTGGAATGATGGGAAAAAAAGTGGATGCATTTATAACATGGATAATTGACCTTTTAATGAGCATTCCTCATTTATTATTACTTATTTTAATTTGTATTGTAGCAGGTAGAGGAACTAAAGGTATAACTATTGCAATAATGTTGACTCATTGGACAATACTAGCAAGAGTAATACGGGCCGAGGTAATGGTAATAAAAACATCTGAATATGTTAGAACAAGTAAACGAATGGGAAAATCTCCACTTTTTATTACAGTTAAACATATTCTTCCTCACATTATGCCCCAATTTATTATTGGCTCAATATTATTATTTCCTCATGCAATTATGCATGAAGCCTCTATTACTTTCTTAGGATTTGGCATACCAAAAGAAATACCAGCAATTGGAGCAATACTCTCAGAGTCAATGAACTATTTAACTAGTGGTATGTGGTGGCTGAGTGTTTTACCAGGACTCACTTTACTAGTTGTAGTTATATTATTTGAAGTTATAGGAGATAATCTTCAGAGGTTAATAGACCCAACAAGCGTTCAAGAATAGGGGATAATATATGCTAGTTGTAAAAAATTTATCACTTTCATTTAAAATGTATGATAAGGGATTTAGACAAAGAACTGTAGAAACTATAAAAGATATAAGCTTAAGTGTAACCGAAGGAGAAGTTGTTGCTATTATTGGTTCAAGTGGAAGTGGTAAAAGCTTATTAGCCCATGCTATGTTTGGTATATTGCCAAACAATGCTATAGTAAATGGAGAAATGTATTTTAATAACAAGCTTATGACACAAGAGTATATTAAAAGTATTCGTGGAAAAGAAATGGCTTTAGTCCCACAATCTGTAACATATTTTGATCAGCTTATGCCTATAGGTAAACAAATTCTAGAAAATAATGTAACAAAAGAAGCCCAGCGAAAAGCTTTTAAAAGATATGGTTTAACTTTGGAAGATGAAAAGCTTTATCCCTACGAATTATCTGGAGGAATGGCAAGAAGGGCATTGATTTCAACAGCTGTCGCTAGTGGCGCAAAATTAATTGTAGCAGATGAACCCACTCCAGGACTGTCAGAAGAGCTTGGGAAAGAAGTATTGCAAAACTTCAAAGAACTTGCTGATGAAGGATGTGGAGTTTTGCTAATTACTCACGATATAGACCTTGCTTTGCAGTTCTCAGACAGAATTTATATTTTTTATGACGGCACAGTTGTCGACCATATTAAAACCGAACATTTTTTGTCTGGCAATATCATTGGAGAATATGCAAAAGCTTTATACCATGCACTTCCACAAAATGGATTTAGTTTATAAATTAAAGGCAGGAATGTTATGATATTACAAGCAATTAATGTTACGTTTGGATATTCAAAAAAAAATATTTTAAGCAATATAAATTTTCAAATGACTAGTGGAGAAGTAGTAGGCTTGTTAGCTCCATCAGGATATGGAAAAACTACATTTGCAAATATATTAGCTGGAAATTTAAAACCACATTCGGGAGAAGTTTTTATTTATGATAATCAAAAGCACTCTGTCTCTGAGTTTAAAGGATTTTATCCCATTCAAATTGTAGGGCAGCATCCTGAAAAATCATTGAACCCAAGATGGATACTAGAGAAATCCTTAAACGAAGCTTATACCCCTAGCTTGGAATTAAGAAAACAATTTGGCTTACAAGATAAATGGCTTACAAGATGGCCAAATGAACTTTCAGGAGGAGAACTTCAGAGATTTTGTATTTTAAGACTACTAGCAGATGAGCTTAAATTTTTAATACTAGATGAAATAAGCACCATGTTAGATGCTATAACTCAAGCTCAAATTTGGCATAGCTTATTGAATATAGCTAAAGAACGAAATTTAGGATTAATTGTTATTTCACATAACAAGGCATTAATAGAAAGAGTTTGCACTAGAACTTTATATCTTGCCAATATAAATTTTAACTAATTTAAAAATATTTTTGCAGAAAGAGATAACTACTCCAGATTTAATCTATCTAAGATACATCATTATTTCAAATATAAAGCCATACAAAAAGGCTGAGAGCTAACAATACTCTCAGCCTTTTATTATATTAGTAGGTTGTTGCAAAATTTATTTGTCTTGGAAATAGTACATATTTTTCCTCAGAATGTAGAGTACTATCCTAGAACTTACCACCTGCTTTTCTTTTACCACAGTATCTTTAATGTTTTTTTTCATAAGCCATGAATACAATGCTACAGTCATCTAAAGTTTTTGGCTTTATCATGCTTTGAAAAGCATTAAGCAACATTTTCTCTAATTCATCCTGTGAAATTTCTATAAACAAGTTCATAATTTTATTTATCATAGGAGACAACTGTTTTTCATTCTTATTGTATAGACTGGTTTCACTTCCATCTGACATAAGTACAAATCCCTGAATTTCCTCAACTTCACCTTTAATCAATTTAAAACTGTTTATAAAATTAGGAGATGTTGTAAAAACAGTACTATTTACAAATTCTCCATTGTTTGGTTCTGAAGCTATCTTCATATCACCATTTTTTAAATATCCAATAACACCATCTCCAACATGTCCTATTATAAAATCATTATTTTTCACAGCTACAAACAATAACGTTGAAGCTAAATCTTCTGATTTGCAATCTAATTCTACACTCAAGCTTTCTAATCTAGTAATTATTTTATTTCCTAATTCTTGTTTTACAATAGCACCATTAGATTGTTCAAAATACAAATTAAAGTTCTCTATAAATTCTTCTCCAATAAATTTAGTTATTGTAGCAGCTCCATGTTGAGAAAGTCTTGCTGATCCAGCTCCATCAGCTAGTGCTATTACCGTAGTATCTCCTTTTTTTATATAAAATGTCTTGTCTTGACAAGGAATATTTTCTTTTTCATGTCCTCTACCCTGTATTTCACATTTTGCTGTTTTCCACATTTTGCACCTCTAAAGTTATATATACAACTTGTCTAAAATATTTAGAGTGTTGCCCATCCTGAAATTGCTTCTATATCTAATTTTACACTTTCTCCAGGTGTTGATTGTGACACTTTGGAAACACTATTACTTAGCCAAGCAAAAAATTCTTTAAATTTTAGACCTTTGAGTTTTAACGGCTGTCTATTAGGTGAATATTTTTTTAATATATTCATGTCTGCTTCTGCTCCAATGCCTATTGGAAAAATTGTAAGCTTCTTTTGTTCTAAAAGGTCAACTGTACGGTTAATAGAACGTGAAAGTTCTATATCACTTCCATTTGGTTCTCCATCTGTCATCAATACCAACCATGGTTGATAATAATCTACACCTTTATCTCTATATTCTTTTTTTCTATCCTCTAGCAAATCTAATGCTAAATTTACAGCTTCTCCCATAGGTGTCATTCCTTCTGCTATCAATCTAGGGACTTCTGGTTGTAATTCTAAACTTGCGAAATCAA
>MDSO01000061.1_pt1 | contig 18330 bp, 15 predicted proteins | sample 1005691 | NCBI WGS metagenome assembly MDSO01 (sample SAMN05526595, study PRJNA338239) | gut metagenome | isolation source: stomach gut content | host: Acanthurus sohal | place: Saudi Arabia: Red Sea | collected 2011-04 | reverse complement strand
TGATATATTGAAAGTTGCTAGACGAAGAAATAAAACAATACCGATATATATATATCCGGCTAGCGTACAAGGTCAGTTTGCAGAATCAGAGATAGTTAAAGCAATAAAACAGGCCAATAAAGATTCGATAGTAGATGTAATAATATTAGGCCGTGGCGGAGGATCCATAGAAGACTTATGGTGCTTTAATGAAGAAAACGTAGCTGAAGCTATATATCAATCCAAAATCCCCATAGTATCTGCTGTTGGTCATGAAGTGGATTTTACCATTTCAGATTTTGTAGCCGACTATAGAGCGGCCACACCATCGATGGCAGCCGAAATTGTGTTCCCAACATTAAGCGATATATCTACGAATTTAAAATATATTTTTAAAGAATTAAACGATCTAGTAAAAGTAAAATTAAATGATTGTTACCATAAAATGGATATATTGCTAAACCATAATGTTTTTAAGGATGTAACCAAAAGCTTTCAACAAAAAATTCAAGAAGTAGATATATTAACGGAGGAACTTCAAACCTTTTCTAAAAATATTATAACTGATAAAAAAGTGTTTTTGGATATTAATATAAAACAATTAGAAAAACTTTCTCCATTAGCAACTATTTCAAGAGGTTTTAGCATCATAACGGCGAATGACGTATTGGTAACTAATCTTGATAGTATAACTATAGGTACCAGTTTAAATATTAGAATTGCCGACGGAAATATAACAGCAATAGTAATAAATAAGGACAAGCTTGGATGAATAAGAAAGTAACTTTTACAATCCAATGGAAATAATAGTGAATAAGCAAAAATTTGGCTGAGGTAACTTTTACAATTCGATGGAAATAGCAGTGAATAAGCAGAAAATTGGATAAGTAAGAAAGTAGCTTTTTCAATCCGACGGAAATATAAAAGTAGCAGTAGTATTAAGTAAGGAGAAACTTGGATGAGTAAGAAAATAAGTTTTGAAGAAAATCTACGAAATTTAGAAAATATAGTAAATGAATTGGCATTAGGAAATATAACCCTAGACGATACGGTAGAAAAATATAAAAAAGGTATGGACTTTGCCGCAAAGTGTTCTAAAGAACTACAAAAGGCAGAAGCAGAAATTAATATTTATATGAATGAGCAGTTTGTACCTTTTAAGGATGAGGTCAGTGGATTATCTTAATAAATATAAATTGGAAGTAGAGGACATTTTAAAAAAATTCCTTCAACAACAAGATAGAAGTAATCAATGTACTAACAGGCTTTTAGATGCTATGAGTTATAGTTTATTACAAGGCGGTAAAAGGATTCGTCCAATTTTACTACAATTAGCTTATAATGCAGTAGGTGGCCAGGAAAAAATAGATCCCTATCTGTTTGCTATAGAATGCATTCATACCTACTCTTTAATTCATGATGATTTACCAGCAATGGACAACGATTCTCTAAGACGAGGAATGCCAACCAATCATGTACGGTTCGACGAAGCTACAGCTATATTAGCTGGTGATGGCCTCTTATCCTTAGCCTTTGAAACAGTATTAGAGGATATTTCAAAATCGAATGATATCATGAAATCAAAGGCGGCCCATGTCCTAGCCACTGCCGCTGGAAGCAACGGTATGGTTCTTGGACAAACTTATGACATGTTCTATGAAAATAAAGACATTTCTTTAGATATTTTAGATAAAATTCATTTAAATAAAACCGGTGCTTTAATTAAAGCGGCATTGCAAATGGGGGCTATTTTAGGATATGCATCCGATAGCGAGCTTTTCGCTTTAGAGTTATATGGTTCTTATTTAGGAAAAGTTTTTCAAATAATTGATGATATATTAGACATAACAGGTGATTCCACTATACTCGGTAAAGATGTAGGAAGTGATTCCAAAAATAAAAAAATAACTTACACTACCTTTTTTAGCGTAGATGAATGTTATAAAATTGCTACTGAATTAACTCATAAAGCTATTAACTGTTTAAATAAAGTTAATGGCGATACCACGTTATTGTGTAAAATTGCAAATGACCTATTAAATAGGAGGAGATAATTTGACAACTCTAAATCCTGCACTCGTAGTTGCAATTTTAAGTTGGTTTATTGCACAATGTATAAAAATTGTAATTACTATGATACATGAAAAAAAATTCGATATCACTAAGTTAACTTCGTCCGGAGGTATGCCCAGTTCTCATAGCTCATTTACTGTAGCCCTAACAACAGCAATAGGCCAATTAGAAGGCTACAGTAGCTCAATGTTTGCTGTAGCCTGTGTCTTCAGTTGTGTAGTAATGTATGATGCGGCCAATGTCAGAATGCAAGCCGGAAATCAAGCGATACTATTAAATGAGATCATGGAACATCTAAAGGATCAGAAAAAATTTAATATAGATTTTACCCTAAAAGAACTTCTTGGTCACACTCCAACCCAAGTGTTTTTTGGTGCACTCTTAGGAATTATTGTTGCTTTGGTTGGTCTACCATATTTAATTTGAAGCTTTGCAGATTATTTGCAAGGCTTTTTTTAGTTTAAAAAGTGGTTGCTTATCAATCCAATAAAGAACTGCTCGACTATACTCCAACCTAAATGCTTTTTGGTGCACTCTTAAGAATCTTGTTGCTTGGGTCAGCCGATTATATTTAATTTGAAGCTTTGTAGATTATTTGCAAGGATTTTTTGTATATTATGCTAATTTTCTGACAATAATTTAAAATAGATAGGAGTGTGATTACACTGAAAATATGTTTAAAAGGTGGATTGCTTATCAATCCAATAACTAATTTAGAAAAAATAACTGATATTTATATTAAAGACGGCATAATTGTATTTATTGGAGAAAATAATTTATTAGATGATTACGAAATAATTGATGTTACTTCTAAATGGGTCGTGCCAGGATTTATTGATCTACACGTCCATCTACGGGATCCCGGTTATGACTATAAAGAAACTATTGAATCCGGATCTCTAGCAGCAGCTAAAGGTGGCTTTACTACAATTTGTGCTATGCCAAACACTAAGCCGGTCATAGACAATGCCGAATTAGTTAATTACGTAGCTAAAAAATCTAACAACGGTGTCAATGTATTGCCTATTGGTGCTATAACAAAAAATTTGGATGGCCTAGAATTAACTAATATCAAAAGCATGATTGACTCAGGTATTTGCGCCATAAGCGATGACGGCAAAACTGTAATGAATTCTTCGCTAATGAAACAAGCCCTGATTCAAGCTAGCCAATTTAACTTGCCCATATTTGCTCATACAGAAGACATGAATTTAATCGGTGGTGTTATTAACGAGGGCCAAACCTCGATCGCTACTAACTTACCAGCCTTGGGTCGTGAAGCCGAAGAAATAATCATTGCTAGAGACATGATCTTGGCCAAATATTCTAATGCTCATATCCATATTTGCCATGTTAGTACAAAAGGATCTACTGAATTAATCCAATTTGCTAAAAATTGGGGCGTTAATATCACTGCAGAAACTGCACCACATTATTTCTCTTTAGATGATTCCCTACTCTTAGACTTAAATCCAAACAAAAAAATGAATCCACCTCTTAGATCTAAAGATGATGTCTTGGCAATAAGGCAAGCCCTAAAAAATGGAACAATAGACTGTATTGCTACAGACCATGCTCCTCACTCCATATCAGAAAAATCCATGCCCATCGAGTCAGCTCCATTCGGTGTGGTCGGCTTAGAAACAAGCTTTAGCATTAGTTATACTTACCTGGTTAAATCAGGTATCCTAACTCCTATGGAACTGATTAAAAAAATGTCTGCTAATCCAGCTAACATAATCAATATTGATAAAGGTAATATTGATATCGGCAAAATAGCTGATATTACTATCTTAGACGTTAATAAAAAATACAAAATAAACGCCACAGATTTTGTTTCTAAATCCCAAAATACACCATTCAATGATTTAGAAGTCTATGGTATTATTGAAAAAACTTTAGTAAATGGAAACGTGATTTATGAAAACTCTACTTGTTGCAATTAATGCAAAATATATACACTCAAATTTAGCAATACACTATATAAAAGAATATTCCAAGGAACATGATATAGAAACCTTAGAATTAAGTATCAATTTAGAAGAAAACAATGTTATACAACAAATTTATAAAAAAAATCCGGATATAATAGGCTTTTCATGTTACATCTGGAATATAGAATATATCAAGAATTTAATTAAAACCATAAAAAAGATTTTACCTGATGTAAAAATTATTCTAGGTGGCCCAGAAGTTAGTTTTAATAGCGAAAATTTATTAGATGAATTACCCATAGACTTAATAATGATAGGAGAAGGCGAATTTACCTGGAAACAATATTTAAACTTAGTTGATTTAAAAGACATACCTGGTATTATATATAAAATGGATGGCCAAATTATTCAAAATAGTACAAAAAAAATAATAGGATTAGACGAGTTGCCTTTTGTATATAAAAATCTTGAAAATTTTCAAAATAAAATAATCTACTATGAAGCTAGTCGAGGCTGCCCCTTTAGTTGCTCTTATTGCATGTCTAGCCTAGAAAAAGGTGTTAGATACTTACCTCTAGATCGTGTATTATCAGAGTTAAATCATTTTCTACGCCACAAAGTAACACAGGTAAAATTTGTAGACAGAACTTTTAATACAAATCAGAACTTTGCATGTGAAGTATGGAAATACATTATAAAACATGATAACGGCATAACTAATTTTCACTTCGAAATATCCGCTGAGTTGATCACAAAAGAAATGCTATACATCTTACAATCGGCTAGAATAGGCCTAATTCAATTTGAGATAGGTGTTCAAACTACAAATAAAGATACCCTAACAGCTATAAAGAGACCAATGGCTTTTGAAAAAATAAGAAAGATTGTGCAAAATTTAAAGCAATTAGAAAATATTCATCTACATTTAGATTTAATAGTCGGTCTGCCATATGAAGATTATCATTCATTTAGACAATCTTTTAATGATGTAATATCTTTACGTCCAGATCAACTACAGTTAGGCTTCTTAAAAGTATTAAAAGGATCCCAAATCCGACATGAAGCACAACAGCATGGTATTGTATATAAGGATAATTCGCCCTATGAAGTATTAAAAACCAATTATATCTCTTATGAAGAAATTTCAAAACTTCATATCATTTGCGAAATGGTTGAACGGTATTATAATAGCAATAGATTCGAAAGAACTCTTAATTATTTGTTTGAAGTATACCCAACTCCATTTTTCTTTTTTGAAAAATTAGCTCAATATTGGGAAGAAAAGTGCTATTTGGAAATGAACCATAAAAAAGAGGCCTATTATTTATTACTATTAGAATTTTTGCAACAAAACGAGTATGTAAATTTTGAATTAATTAAAGAGCTAATTAAATTTGATTGGCTATTACACGAAAATACTAAAATGTATCCTCAAGATTCAAATCCAATAAAACAAGAGTCGAATCCAATAAAACAGGATTCAAATTCAATAAAACAAGATCAAGTATCAAAAGAACTGTTATTAGATATACTAAAAAATCCCGAAATAATAAATAGAATGGGAGTAGCTCATTTAACTATGAAACAAAGGCAAAGAGTTATGCGTTTGGAATATTTTAAATATGACGTTACTAAAGAATTGTCTCTTTCAGACAAACCAATTTCTATATTATTTCTTTATCAATATGCCCAAAATAGAGCGAGGTGGTTGAAATTATGACAGTGAAAAAACATGTAGATGGAATATTGAAAATATTAAACGAACATTACCCAAAAGAATTGGTAGATCATCCCAAAGAATTACCAGGGTTTTTAAATTATAATACGCCATTTGAACTGTTAATAGCAACAATATTAAGTGCCCAATGTACAGATGAAAGAGTTAATATTGTGACAGAGCTTTTATTTAAAAAATATCCATCAGTCCAAAGTTTTGCTACCGCTGATGTTACTGAATTGGAAAAAGATATAAAAAGTATTGTTTTTTGTAAGAAAAAAGCACAAAATATTATCGACACTGCCAAAACTATCCTAAGAGAATATGATGGTCAAGTACCAAATGAACTAAGTAAGTTAATAAAACTAGCTGGTGTTGGTAGAAAAACGGCTAATGTAGTGATAGGAAATATATATAAAATACCGAGCATTGTCGTAGATACACATGTAAAACGTATAAGCAAAAGATGGGGATTTACAAGAAGTGATGATCCTACTAAAGTTGAATACGATTTAATGGAACTTCTACCTGAAGATAATTGGATAAGTTATAATATTCAGTTGATTATGCATGGAAGAAATATTTGTGTAGCTAAAAAACCTAGATGTTTAGACTGTATGTTCATTGGTTGCTGCCCCTATGGATTATCCAAACTATACAAAGAATTGCCAGAAGAAGTTAAATAGTTTAAAAAGAATAAATGAATGAAAGCCAAACAAGTTAACGCCGAATTAAAGTAAAACAAGTTAAATCAAGGAGAAAGTTTGCAAGTATGTTAAATGAAAATCAAGAACTAGCTGTAAAAAACCAAAAAGGTGCTGTTTTGGTTATCGCTGGCCCCGGGTCAGGAAAAACGACAGTTATTATAGAACGTATAAATTATATGATAAATTCTCTAAAAGTCAACCCAGCAAATATTTTAGTTATAACTTTTACTAATGCAGCAGCACAAGAGATGAAAATAAGGTTTAATACAAAATATGATAATGATCAAGTGACTTTCGGAACTTTTCATTCCACTTTTTTTAAAATCCTAAAAACTTTTGATAAAATAAAATATGCTAACCATAATCTTATGGATGAATACTTCATGCGAAACATCATTGATCAGGCATATTTTAATATATCCCAAACTATTATACCCGATTTTACCAATATATTTATCAGAGAATATATGTTGATGAAAAATCAACTTATTGAGCCATCTAAATATAATCCGAAGTCATTGCCTAAAGATGTGTTCGAAAAAGTGGCTGTAGAATATGAAAACTATAAGCACGAAAATAATAGATTTGACTTTGACGATATGTTAGTTGATTGTTATTACTGTTTAAAAAATAATCCCCAAATACGAGAATATTTTTCAAAGCAGTATTCTCATATATTAATAGATGAATTTCAGGACTCAAATCATGCTCAATTCGAGACTATACGCCTATTAAAGGAATTAAATGATGAAATTTTTGTTGTTGGTGATGACGACCAAAGTATTTATTCCTTTAGAGGTGCTAAACCAGAATTCTTATTAAATTTTACAACCTATTTTCCTCAAGCCAAAAAAATAATCCTAGATATTAATTATAGATCTAGTCCAGCAATAGTCAATAGTAGTAATAATTTAATACAGTGCAATAAAGTCAGATATAATAAAAAAATGAAATCTTATAATCAAATTGCTATTGCTCCAAAAATTATAAATGTTAAAACATCTGCCGAACAAGTTAAATTCATTCAAGATAGTATAGAAAACTTATTAAAAAAAGGTGTTCCCGCTACTGAAATAGCCATTATCTATAGAAATAATACAGAAGCAATACCTTTTGCAGAAGCGTTTTTAAATAATAATATTTCCTTTAAAACAAGAGAGTTTATGACAACTTTGTACAATAATTGGATCACTCAAGATATAATTGCCTATTTTGACTTATCTAAAGATAGATCTGATATTAAAGCTTTAGGCCGAATAATGAATAAACCTAGCAGGTATATGTCTAAAAAAATTTTGTCTATATTGGAAAAAAATAATCTATCTGTAGACGATCTAGAAAAGATGAAGGATTTTAATGAAATTGAAGATTGGCACCGTGAAAAAATATCAGAATTAAATTTACATCTAGATAAATTAGCCACGGAAAATGTTACAGAAGGAATAAACTATATAAAAGATACTATCGGCTACGGAAATTATTTAAGAGAATATGCTGGTAAAATATTAAAAATAGATCCACAAAACTTTTATGATATTATAGATGATCTCTTGGAATGGACAATAAGTACAAACGACTATTTTAAATGGAAAAATAAACTTACAAAATTTGATGAGCAATTAAGAAAGCAACAAAAAGATAATAAATCCAAGTTTGATGGAATAACCTTAACCACCATGCACAGTGCAAAAGGCCTAGAATTTGATCATGTTTATATAATCAATGCTGTAGAAAAAGTAATGCCCGGTGATAACTGCAAAGATGATGCCGATTTAGAAGAATGTAGAAGATTATTTTATGTAGCTATGACTAGAGCTAAAAATAATTTATCTATTTATGTGCCCAAATTCTTAAGAAAAGAACCTACAATTATGTCTCCTTTCTTAACAGATCTAGAAGAGGGTGAGGGGGTAGAAATTACCATAAAAATTGGTGATAAAATAGTGCATAATCGTTACGGTCATGGTATAATACAGGATGTGAAGGAAAATTTAGCAAAGGTCGATTTCATTAAAGCCGGAACACGGTTGTTAGATTATCATTATTGTTTAAAAAGAGATACATTAAAACTAGAGGAGGATTAAGCAGTGAAAAAGGGTAGTGAGTTAAATTTCCATGAAAAAATGAATAAACGTAGACCAAGGATTCAAACATTTATTAGTATCATTTTAGTTTTATCAATGATTTTAGGATTATTTAGTTCAATGGCAGCATTTTTTACAAATTTTTAATTAATAAGGAGATCTTTAAGTTCTATGGACATAATACAAACACTTTGTGCAGAACTCGGAATTAAAAAAGAACAAGTGGAAAATACTTTAAAATTGATTAACGAGGGTAACACAATTCCATTTATTGCAAGATATAGGAAAGAACTTACGGGGGGATTAAATGACGAAATTTTACGAGACTTGGACGAAAGGTTAACCTATTTAAATAATTTAGCTGATCGAAAAGAACAAGTAATAAGCTTGATAGAAGAATTAGAACAGCTAACTCCAGAATTAAAAGAAGATATAGAAAATGCACAGACCTTAACTGCGGTCGAGGATTTGTATCTTCCTTATAAATCTAAAAAACGTACTAGGGCTACCGTAGCCAAAGAAAAAGGATTAGAAGAACTTGCAATGATAATTTTACAAGGCAATGTTTTAGACATTGATGAAATCACTAATCGTTTTATAGATCCTGAAAAAGGTGTTCTTACTTTAGAAGAAGCGATTTCAGGCGCAAGTGATATAATTGCTGAAATGGTCAGCGATAACGCCGTATATAGAGGTAAAATTCGAGAAACAACTTTTGAACAAGGTCTTTTGGTTACTAAGTTAAAAGAAGATTACCAAGACGATAAAGAACTTTTTACAATGTATCATGATTATGTAGAACCAATAAAGTCGATTCCTTCACACAGAATATTGGCTATCAATCGTGGTGAAAATGAAAAAGCTTTGGCCGTCAAAATAGAGATAGACGTTGATTCAATTTTGAATTATCTATATAACCAAGTTATATCCGACGAAAGTAAAACAAAAGAAATTTTAGAAATAGCTATAGAGGATAGCTATAAAAGACTTATATCTCCTTCTATAGAACGAGACGTTAGAAATGAATTGACTGATTTCGCCCAAGAAGGTGCTATAGAAGTTTTTAAAAAAAATCTTTATCAGCTACTTATGGCTAGACCGATAAAAGGTCATATCGTCTTAGGCCTAGATCCAGGATTTAGAACCGGTTGCAAAGTTGCTGTCATAGATGAAATGGGTAAAAAACTTGCTAGTACTGTTATTTATCCAACTATGCCAAGAAATGAAGTAGAAAAAAGTAAAAACATTTTGATTAATCTTATAAATGAACATAATATAACTTTGGTGGCCATAGGCAATGGAACAGCATCTAGGGAAACCGAAAAACTTGTTGCAGACATGATTAAAGAGTTCTCTTTGAAAATTCATTATGTTATTGTCAACGAGGCCGGCGCATCCGTTTACTCCGCTTCTAAGTTAGCAACTTACGAATTTCCAAATGATGATGTCGGTACCAGAAGTGCCGTCTCTATTGCTAGACGATTACAAGATCCTTTAGCCGAATTAGTTAAAATAGAACCAAAGGCGATCGGTGTCGGCCAATATCAACATGATATGAACCAAAAAAGGTTGGAAGAAAGTTTAAGTGGTGTCGTTGAAAGTGCGGTTAACGAAGTTGGTGTTGACATAAATACCGCCTCACCATCGTTACTACATTACGTTTCAGGAATAAAAAAGAATGTCTCAGAAAATATAATACTTTATCGTGAAGAAAATGGCGCTTTTAAAAATAGGCAGGAAATTAAAAATGTTAAAGGCTTAGGTCCTAAAATGTTTGAGCAGTGTGCAGGATTTTTAAGAATCCCTGATGGCGAAAATATATTAGATAGAACAGGCGTGCATCCTGAATCTTACTCAGTTGCACAGAAGTTAATTGAAAAAATAGGATATGCAGAAGACGTTACTTCTTTTGAAGAGATTAGATCAATGATATACGATACTCAAGAGCTTGCTCAAGAATTAGAAGTGGGCGAAATGACTTTATTAGATATAATAAAAGAATTAGAAAAACCAGGAAGAGACCCGAGAGAGGATATGCCTAATCAAATATTAAACAGTGAAGTCCTTGAGATAGAGGATCTACAAATAGGTATGAGATTGCAAGGTACTGTCCGAAACGTAGTGGACTTTGGTGTCTTTGTAGATATAGGTGTGCACCAAGATGGGTTAGTACATGTATCGCAGTTAGCAAATAGATTTGTAAAGCATCCTCTTGAAATAGTAAGTGTCGGAGACATTGTGGACGTAGCCGTAATAAGTTTGAATGTTAAAGCAAAAAAAATTGGATTGACCATGAAAGATTTGTAAGAAAAATATTTACTAGAAAAATATGGGATAAAATTTTAAGAGACTTAAGATAATAATGAAGGAGGAGATTAAAAAATAATTAAGGAGTGGTTATAATGGCAGATAGAAATTATTTGACATCTAAAGAGATTTCAGCATACACGATAGAAGCAGGAATTACAAAAGTAAATCGACCATTTATGGAGATTTTTTTCATGGGCATTCTGGCTGGTATGTATATAGCCATGGGTGGGTTAGCGTCCGCAACAGCATCGCATGGAATAGCAGATCCAGGACTTGCAAAATTTGTAGCTGGAATTGTCTTCCCGGTCGGACTAATGTTTGTTGTAATAAACGGTGCAGATTTATTTACAGGAAACTGTTTAGTAATAATGAGTGTTTATGAAAAGAAAACAACAGTAATGAATTTAATTACAAATTTAACCATAGTGTTAGTAGGTAACTTCATAGGTGCAACAGTTATAGCTTTTATGGAAGCGTTTTCTGGATTACTAACTATGGGTGATGGTCATTTTATTTATTATGTGTTTAAAACAGCAGCGGCAAAAACTTCGTTGCCATTTATGCAGGCATTTATATTAGGGATAATATGTAATTTATTTGTCTGTTCAGCCATAGTTATGATGTACGCAGCAAAAGATGTGACAGGAAAAATGTTAGCTGGATTTTTTGCACTATTAGCATTCATAACAAGTGGCTCTGAACACGTCGTTGCTAATATGTACTATGTACCAATTGCTCTTTTTGCAAAAACTCAGCCAGAGTTAGTAGAATTAGCATTGTCATCTGGAATAACAGCAGAAAAACTAGAACATATAACTTGGGGAAATTTTATTTTCAGTAATGGAATACCTGTTATGCTCGGAAACATTGTAGGCGGATTCATTATTGGAACAATGTATTATTTGACACATTACGTTTTTGCAAAAAAAGTAAATTAGTAAATCTAATGGAGTCGATTATGGCTCCATTTTTTAATTTAAGGAGAAAATATTTATGAAAAAATTTATGGTTTTAACTATGTGTGCTCTATCTATAGTAACTTTGAGTGGTTGTGGACAAGACGCAACAGAACAAAATGAAGTACAAATTGAAGAAACAAATTTTAACGAAGAAGCGCTACTAACATTAGCTAAAGAACAAGCTAATGACTTAATAGATGGAAACGCAGGTAATCTGATATCAACCTTTAATGAGGACATGTTAGCCACTGGATTAAATGCCGAAACATTAAATACTACGATCGAAAATTTTACGGCAAATATGGGCGATTATGTTGATTTATATTCAGAAACAGGAACTATAAAAGATGGCCTATATATCGTAGAAATAATTCAAGAGTATACAAATGGCGGTGTGAAAATCATGTTAGTATACGATACCAACAATGATCTGGCTGGATTAAATATAAATCATGCACATATAGAAAAACCACTAGTATCCACGGATAAATTTGAAGAAGTAGAAGTAAAAATCGGAGAAACTATGCCATTAGATGGAATATTAACTTTACCAAAAGGAATAGAAAATCCACCAGTCGTACTCTTAATTCATGGATCCGGCCCAGCGGATAAAAACTCAACTATATCTGTTAATACACCTTTCTTAGATATAGCTCATGGATTAGCCGAACAAGGCGTTGCATCACTTAGATACAATAAAAGAACTTATAGCTATCCAAAAGAAATGGTTGCTCTTGGTGTAGACTTAACTTTAAGAGATGAAGTTCTAAACGATGTCGACTTGGCTATTAATTTATTAAGCGCAAATAAACAGAATAGAACCAACCCTAAAGCAATTTTTGTCCTAGGACATTCCATGAGTGGAGGCTTAACCCCTGTAATCGCTACAGAACATAATAATATAGCTGGCATAATCGCTATGGCTAGCACGTTAGATCCCATGTTCGAAGTCTCTTATGCTCAAAATAAAGACGTAGAAAAAGCGGTAAATGAAAGTGATATGGATGAAGTAACCAAAAAAATGATCACTGAACAAATGGCAGCTGTTGAAAAGGATATAAACATTTTAAGAGGTGATATTTCAGATATTCCTAATGATCAGATTTTGCTAGGCTTGCCTGCAGGTTATCAAAAATCAATTAAGGAATTAGCCGGTATAAATTTTATAGATCACGTTGAGGTGCCTATTTTAGTTCTACAAGGTACCGCTGACTTTCAAGTTAAAGCAGATAAAGATTTCGCCTCTTGGCAAGATGCTTTAACTGATAATCCGGATGCCGAATTTAAGCTCTATGATAATCTTAATCATTTAATGATGCCCTCTAATGGCTCACAAGATATTTCTGAATATCAAATCAAATCCGAAGTAAGCGAAGAAGTAATTAACGATATAGCTGATTTTGTTCAAACTGTTACTAACAATTTGCAATAAGCTATGCATAAGCTTTAAGAAGTAATATTTTAGATATTCCAAATAATCAAATTTTGCTATATTTGCCTGCAGCTTATCAAAAATCAATTAAAGTATTATCCAGTATAAATGTTATAAATCAAGTCGAGGTACCTATTTTAATTCTACAAGTACAGTTGACTTTCAGGTTAAAGTAGATAACGATTTCGCCTCCTGGCAAAATGTTTGAACCAATAATCCGGATGCCAAATTTAAGCTCTACGATAATCTTAATCATTTAATGATGCCCTTTAATGGCTCAAAAGATATTTCTGAATATCAAATAAAATTCGAAGTAAGCGAAGAAGTAATTAACGACATAGCTACTTTTGTTCAAACTGTTACTAACAATTTGCAATAAGCCTAATATGTACACTAGCACCTGAAAAAATATTTTTGGGTAATTGTGTACTTTTTTTATGCACAATCAACTTAATAATTGTACTTTGCTTTATACTTTTTGAAAAATGTAATAGAAACTATTAATCCTAATAATTCAGCAATTGGAATCGCAAACCAGACTCCATTAATGCCAAATATAAACGGCAATGTTAATAGCGCCACAACAATAAATACTAATGTCCGAGAAACGGATATTATAGCCGAAATAGTTCCATTAGATAACGAGGTAAACATGGCGGAAATAAAAATATTAAAGCCCATAAATAAATATGCTATAGAATATATCCTAAATCCAACTACAGTTATTTCAAATGTAGGACTCTGTTCGGATACAAAAATTCCAACAGCTATTTTAGCAAAAATTATTGAAAGAATCATAGCCAGTACACCAATAATTGAAATAACTTTTATACTTGTGCTATTTATAAGTTTTAATTGGTCATGAGCCTGGGCACCATATTTATAACTAATGATTGGCGAAACCCCAAATATATAACCAAAAAATATAGATGATAATACTCCGCTAACATAAATAATTACCGTCATGCCTGTTACCCCATTTTCTCCAGCTATATACATCATTATAATATTGAATAATACTGTAGTGATAGCTCCAGATATACAACCTACAAATTCACTTATCCCATTGTAAAAACACTGAATGATTTCTTTTAAATTCCATCTAGGCTTAATAAAATATAAAGTGCCTTTTCGATTAATAGAAAAATATACTAATCCAAAGATCCCCACTACCGCTATTCCTATGCCTGTGGCCCACGCTGCACCTTTTATTCCCATAGCAAACTCTACTATAAAAACATAGTCTAATACAATATTCGTTATCCCTCCTGTTATACTCGCTATAAATCCTAGGTGTGGCTTGCCAGCTGTAATAAAAAAACTTTGCGTAAAAAATTCCAATAAAGCAAACGTTAGCATCGGTATCCAATTGATTAAATATTCTCTGGCATATGGTAATAATACTTCATTCGCTCCCATCACAGAAAGTAACGGATTCGCAAATATAATTATTAATATAGATGCCATTATTCCAAACAATATTGCTATTATGTATATGCTAGACAACAACTCTTTGGCCTCTTTATCTTTTCCTTCTCCTAAATACTTTCCTATTAATGCATTAGATCCTGTAGCCATCATCGCACTAATAGCTATTGCTATCAAAAGAATTGGAAATGCTATATTGCATCCAGCCAACGCATTTTCTCCAATAAAGTTTGAGACAAATAGGCCATCCACTATTCCATATGTAGAATTAAAAAACATCATGACAATTGTCGGTAACGAATATATGATTAAACTTCTAGCATTAAATTTTTGCGCCAATTTATTGTTTGACATCTAAAAATCCTCCTTAAATTCGTATATATAATAAAATAATATTCGTACATTATATATAGATTTTATTATATTGTCAATAGAAATGTTTATTTACAAAAAAAAAAAATTATGGTATTATTTTAAGAAATATTTAATTTTCTAAGGAGGTATATATGATACATTTATTATTTGCTCTAATTTTTTTGAATTATATTCTATTTTTTGAAATCATAAAGGATATTTTAATAGATTGTGATAAAAAATCGATATTAAAGTATCTCCTTGCTGTGGTTAATACCTGGGGTTCATATATATTATTAAATTCTGCAGAGAGGCTACCTATTTGGATTAGTTATTTGTTGCTAAGCATTTGTACGATGATAGAAGTAATGTGGTTATTTGACGGTCACAAAATTAATAAAATCATATGTGCCTTAATGTTACCAATACATTTTATTATTATTAATACAATGACTTTATCTATATTTGCTATTATAAATGTACAATCTATTTTTGAGATTATATCTTCTATTGATACATATCTATTTATTGAAGAAATTTCTATAATTATTGCAACAATAGTAAATGTAATATATTGTATAATGATTAAACTATTTTTAAAATACCATTTAAAAATTTTATCTTCTTCGTCGAGTCGCTTAAAGCCTGTTTTCGTTTTAGTAATAGTAATATTTTCATGGTTATTTGTGAATAGTTTGAGATTTGAAATTAACAACTTTGACTTTGTATTTTACTTAGCACATATTGTTTTATCAATTTGTTCATTGGGTATAATATATAGTTGTTATTGGATTTTATACGAATATAATGAATTAGACAATATGAACTTGTTTCAATCAACAGAGATGGAAAAAAAAGAAATGTATAAAAAAATATTATTAGGCAGATCTGATACCGTCATAGAAGTGGATTTATATTTAGATAAAGTGAATTTTTATGAAAATAACAATCCAGTTTATCCGTATAATTGGAACTTACCTTATTCTAAGTTAGTGAAAGAATCACTTAGTGTTAATGTTTATTATTTAGATCGACAAAAATTTATAGAGCGGACTTCTATAGAATATATGATCCAAATACATGAAAACGGAATAGATATGTATGAAATTGAATATAGAAATGAAATTTTTCCAGGAAATTACTGTTGGATCCGAGCCATCCTTCATGTTAAAAATAAGATTACGGGAAATAAATTTATCACGGTTATATCTATGACTGATATAACGGATGAAAAAGAACGTGAAAGTATATTGCTAAGTAAAGTGGAAAGAGATGAATTTACAGGATTATATAATAAAACGACTACCATACAACTAATTACACATTATTTAAGAAGTAATATTGTAGGTGCGTTAATAATAGTAGATTTGGACAATTTTAAAAATGTAAATGACAAAATTAGTCACAGTGTTGGAGATGAAGCAATAAAGGAGGCATCAAGAAAACTGGAACAATTGTTTAGTAGTGAATATGATATTGTAGGAAGATTTGGCGGTGACGAGTTTATAGTATTTATTAAAAATGAGATAGAAGTAATAGAATTAGAACATAAATGTAAAGCAATAGGTAACCTTATTGATACTACTTATAAAAAAGATGATATAAAAGTCAGAGTTACAGCTAGTATTGGCGTAGGTATAATTAAAAATGAAATAATATCGTATGAAGCATTATTTGACAGAGCTGATCAAGCTGTATATTTATCTAAAGAAAAAGGTAAAAATACTTTTACAATTCGTTAATATATAAAGAGCGTACATACCAAAATGGACGCTCAAATTTTTATTTAATTATCTTTCTTCGATCGGGGTATATTCATGTCTTCTTTCTACATTTCTATATGCAGGACGAATAATTTTACCAGTATTTACAATTTCTTCTAATCTATGTGCACTCCATCCAACTATTCTGGATACAGCAAACAATGGTAAAAATAATTCTTTAGGAATGCCTAGCATATTGTATACAAAACCAGAGTAAAAATCTATATTAGCACAAACTTTGCTAAAAGAATCCTTTTTTTCACTCAAAATACCTGGTGCTAATTCCTCTATTTTTATCAATAATTTAAATTCCGCTTCGTATCCTTTTTCTATGGCTAGCTTTTGTGCGTAGTTTTTTAAAATAACAGCTCTTGGATCCGATATAATATAAACAGCATGGCCAATTCCGTATATAAGACCTGTTTTATCAAAAGCCTCTTTATTAACTATTTTTCTTAAATAGGCTTTTATATCTTCGTCATTATCCCAATCTTCAATTTCATTTTTAATACATTCAAACATATCTACAACCTTTAAACTGGCACCACCATGCCTAATCCCTTTTAACGAACCAAGCGCCGCTGCTATTACCGAATAGGTGTCTGTAGACGCTGACGTAATTAGGTGGGTGGCAAAAGTAGAATTGTTTCCTCCTCCATGTTCTGCATGAAGAATTAAAGCCAAATCTAATAGTGTAGATTCTAATTTTGTAAATGATTGATCTGCTCTTAACATATATAAAATATTTTCGGCCGTGCTAAGATTAGGATTCGGTTTATGAATGAACAGACTCTCATGTTTATAATAATGTATATACGCTTGATATGCGTAAACCATAATGGTCGGAAATGCTGCGATAAGTTCTAAACTTTGTCGCAAAACATTTTCTACGCTGTCATCTTCTGCATTGCTATCAAATGTATATAATGCTAAAACACTTCTAGCCATAGCATTCATTATACTAGGACTTGGATTATCCAAAATATACGACTTTATAAAGTTGTGATCTAACATACGGCGTTCGCCAAGTAAATTATTATATACTGCGTTTTCTTCTAAGGACGGTAAATGACCAAAAAGTAGTAAAAAAGAAGTTTCTTCAAATCCACAATACTTATGGTTTACTGCATTATGGCATAATGTTTGTACATCTATTCCACGGTATGTTAAAAGACCTGGAACCGGAACTATCTCGCCTTCATCAATAATGTAAGAATGAACATTCCCTATATGAGTTAAACCGACTAATACTCCCGTTCCATCCGGCCGTCTTAGTCCTCGTCTAACTTCATACTTGTCAAAAAGATCTTGATCGATCCTATTTGCTGATATCAGATGTTCGGATAATATGGTCAGATCATTATTTTCCATATAAAAGAGCCTCCTTAAAATTTGTAATAGAATTATTCTATACTTAAATTCCTAAAATTACAAGTTAAAAAATAATGCAAATAAGTCCTTTGCTACACATGAACTTTAAATAAAAGTGTAATAATGATTAAGAAAGCTTTAAAAAAACTCTTTTATTTTATCAGTTTTTAGGTTATAATTAATCTTAAAAGAATAAACAGGGGGAAAATAAAATGAAAC
>MDSO01000060.1_pt1 | contig 18424 bp, 4 predicted proteins | sample 1005691 | NCBI WGS metagenome assembly MDSO01 (sample SAMN05526595, study PRJNA338239) | gut metagenome | isolation source: stomach gut content | host: Acanthurus sohal | place: Saudi Arabia: Red Sea | collected 2011-04 | reverse complement strand
ACTTTACCAGACAAGCCGTAAAGCCCCTAGCTTTAGCTATGGGGATATAAGGCTATTAAATTTTTTTTCAAAGGATGTTTATATCTTTTATTTTTTGGATATACTTTAAATACAACTGAATATAAACGGTTGCTAGAAGTAGTCATTTCTAGCGTAAAATATTCAATGCACCGAAAATGTTTCTAAAGTGAAACACGACAAGAAAAAGTCGTTAAAACTATTTATTAAGGACTCAGGGTCTCGGATACATGGTAAAAGTGTATCAGCATATAAGACTATATGTCCTGTTGTATGAAGGGTAATGGCATACCCATAACTAAAGGTTGGACGCTCAGAAATGAATTTGTATGTCCTTTAATCACTTTAGAATCCCCCGCCTTTAGGCGTGGGGAGTGTCAATTTAACTCTACGTGAGAATTTACCTTTTTTAAGTTTGCTCGATAATCTACTTTCAAATATAGTTGATAATTTGCTTTCAACTTTACTTGATAATTTATTTTCAAATCTACTTTCAAGTCTAGTTGATAATCTACTTAATTATTTGTATTAAGATATGACCAAAAATTTCCTGAAGTTTTTTTCTAAAAATAATGGACAAACAGAAGGCAAAATTCTATAATAATCGTAATACAATTATTGGAAACAGTAAATTCATAAAACAATTTTGTATATACATAATTTTTTTTAGAAGTTAAAAAAGGAGTATAACTGATGAGAAAAAAATTCAGCATGTTAGTTATCGGAGCATTTATATCAATGCCCATAACTACAATAAACGCACAGGATATAAAAGAGAATTATACATATGAGTTAGAAGAACTAGAACTAGATTCCAGCATGGAATTAATAGAAGAACATTTATTTCAAGAAGAGCTAATGATAGAGGAAGCATTTTTGCAGGATTGGGAATTAGACTTAGAATTTTTCCCAGAAATGATCGAAGAAGTAATCGAAGAAGTGATCGAACCAGTGATCGACGGCCATGAATTTATAATAGCCGAAGATAATATTATCGAATCGCACACAGACGATCTGGATAGTGATATATTTGCTGACGAATTTAAATTAGAATTAGAAGAGGAGTTACTAGACTTATCGGATAACCTAATATTACCAACTAAAGCCATAGATGAAGAATCAGCATATAAAAGCAATCCGGATGAAGTGATTCTAGATTTAATGGACCGAATAGTCTTAAAAGGTAAAGACATTGAAAATAAGAATCAAACAGCAAATATTTTAGGCAATTCAAAAGTAGCTATAACTGGATTAATAGAATGGAGTAACTTCACTCCTGTACCAAAAGGCGAAGGAGATAATAATCCATATCAATTAATGCAGATTAATTATAAACAGCTACTTGATTTAACAGCAGTAAAGATATCTATAAAAAAAGATAATGTTGTTATTTGGTCCGATATGGGACCGACCGAACCGCTAGCTAATGAGAACGCTTTTTGGCAATGGTCCTACCGAGATGCTACAGTTATTCTAAATCCGGATACAAACATGATAGATCCAGAAGGAAATTTGCTTGCTATTGAGAGAACTAACACTACACTTTTAAAAGAAAACGATATAGTTACCATAGAAATTCTGGCGACAAAAGATGGAGATACACAAACAATTACTCAAACATATACGATCACAGCCGAGGACATAAAAAATGCTACCTATTCACCAATAGAATTTAAACCTCATGAGACTGTAGAACCTGGCTCCTTAGATCCGGAAAATCCGCCATATCATTTAATGAAGATAAATTATAAACGGCTAGAAGATTTGAAAGCAACTAAAATTTCTATCTATAATTCTGACGATAAATTAATTTGGGCTGACAACGGCGCTACGGCCGTGAGTGATAACGGATCCTGGCAATGGTCCTACCGAGACGCTTTTTCCATATTAGTAGATAACCTAATTCCATCTAGAGAAGAACTGCTGAAAATTGAAAGGTCGAATGAATATTTGTTGGCTCCGGATACAACAGTAAAGATCAAGATAGAAGCAACGAAAAATGCTGTGCCCAATCCGAATGATACAGGTACGAACTTAGTAGAGGAAGAACTTTTTACGATTGAGCAAAGCTATACTGTTACTCAGGACAACCATGATAATGCTCAATATCAAGAATCAGCAGCAGGCTTAATAGACGAAATTACATTATCCATTATAGAAAAAGGTGAACTAAATAATAATCCATATCAATTACTGAAGGCTAATTATAAGCAATTAGTAGCAGTGGATTCGGTTAAAATGGAAATCAAGAAAGATAATGAAATAATTTGGACCCAGGCTGGTACTGATCTTACACAAAATGAAACTGCTTTTTTACAATGGCCGTACAGAAACGCTAAAGATGTAACTGCAGAAAATGTATCAAAGGTTGAGAAAAGTAACAATAAACTTTTGTCAGAAGGTGACAAAGTTACTATAGAAATTACAGCGACCAAAGGTGCAGATACCGAAACAATAAGCAAAGAATATACTATAACAGCTGACGACCTTTTAAAAGCTACCTATTCACCAATAGATTTAACCGGATTATCTAGCATAGCTGCGGACGCTAATGGGCCGGATGATCCGCTTTATCAATTGATGCAGATAAATTATAATAAGCTAGAAGACGTAGCTTCAACCAAAGTTTCTATTTTCGATTCAGCTGATAAATTGCTTTGGGCTAGCCAAGATATTGACAATGATATGGGAAGTCATGATTCTTACTGGCCTTATAGAGACGCTTCGACTGTTTTAGTAGGTGGATTGATCCCGACCGATCAAACTATATTAGATACTATTGAGAAAAGTAATCAATTCCTACTTAATGCGGGTGCAACCGTTAAAATTAAAATAGAATCTACTAAGGTAGCCGTGCCTGGTTTGTTCGAATCAGAGGAAACTTTCTCGATTGAGCAAAACTATACGATCACTCAAGATGATCATGATAAGGCTAAATACCAAGATCAAACAGCAGAATTAATTGACGAAATTACATTATCCACTATAGCAAAAGGTGAACTAAATAATAATCCATATCAATTACTAAAGGCTAATTATAAGCAATTAGTAGCAGTGGATTCGGTTAAAATGGAAATCAAGAAAGATAATGAAATAATTTGGAGCCAGGCCGGTACTGATCTTACACAAAATGAAACTGCTTTTTTACAATGGCCGTACAGAAACGCTAAAGATGTAACTTCAGAAAATTTATCAAAGGTTGAGAAAAGTAACAATAAACTTTTGTCAGAAGGCGACAAAGTTACTATAGAAATTACAGCGACCAAAGGAGCAGATACAGAAACAATAAGCAAAGAATATACCATAACAGCCGACGACATTTTAAAAGCTACCTATTCACCAATAGATTTAACCGGATTATCTAGCATAGCTGCGGACGCTAATGGGCCGGATGATCCGCTTTATCAATTGATGCAGATAAATTATAATAAGCTAGAAGACGTAGCTTCAACCAAAGTTTCTATTTTCGATTCAGCTGATAAATTGCTTTGGGCTAGCCAAGATATTGACAATGATATGGGAAGTCATGATTCTTACTGGCCTTATAGAGACGCTTCGACTGTTTTAGTAGGTGGATTGATCCCGACCGATCAAACTATATTAGATACTATTGAGAAAAGCAATCAGTTCCTACTTAATACGGGTGCAACCGTTAAGATTAAAATAGAATCTACTAAAGCAGCCGTACCTGGTTTGTTCGAATCGGCGGAAACTTTCTCGGTTGAACTTCCTTATACCATGTCTTCGGGTGATTATGACAAGGCTCAGTATCATGCACCAACAACATTAGTAGAATGGAATGAATTGACTACTTTAGCAAAAGGCGAAGGAGATAATAATCCATACCAACTAATGCAGATTAATTATAAACGGCTGAAAGATTTAAAAGCTGTGGAGATTTCTATAAAAAAAGGTGATACTCCGATTTGGGGAACTAGTGAACCAAGCGATTTAACAGCTAACGATGCTGCGTCATGGTTATGGTCTTATCGTAATGCTTCAGCCATTTTAGATCCGGACAATAATAATTGGATAACATCCGATGAAGATTTATTAAAAGTGGAGAGAACTAACAATACACTTTTGACCAAAGGAGATAAAGTTAGTATAGAAATAATAGCAACAGGAACAGACGATACGAAAGAAACAATAAAGAAAGAATATATTATAACGACCGACGACGTTTTGAACGCTACCTATTCACCGATAGACTTAACCGGATTATCTAGCATAGCTGCGGACGCTAACGGACCGGATGATCCACTTTATCAATTGATGCAGATAAGTTATGATAAGCTAGAAGCTTTAGAATCAACCAAGATTTCTATTTTAGATTCGGCCGATAACGTGCTTTGGGCTAGCCAAGATACTGAAAATGAGATGAACAGTTATGATTCTTACTGGCCTTATAGAGATGCTTCGTCTATATTAGTAGACGGATTGCTTCCAACCGATCAAACTATATTAGATTCTGTGGAGAAAAGTAATGAATTTATCATTAATCCGGGTATAGCCGTGAAGATTAAAATAGAAGCAACTAAAGCTATTGTACCTGATTTTTATGCTGCAGAAAGTTTCTCAGTTGAACATCCTTATACTATGACAATCGATGACTTTACCAATGCTACTTATGTAGATAGCATGGTTGATAAATTAATTCAATGGTCTGATCCTAAGTTTTATCATAAGAATAAAACAGATGATGTTCCATATCGCCAATTACAGATGAATGTTACTACTTTGCAAGACTTTAATTCTATGAAATTTGAAATTTTTAAAGATAGTCAGAAAATTTGGGCCGAAAACATAAATGAAGCACCGGTAGCGAATAAATTAACTTGTTTATGGCCATTTAGAGATGGTTCTTCTATACTAGATCCGGATGGTTTAATCCCGGATAATCAAGAGTTACTAGAATTAATAGCTTCTAATGAGCAGCAACTGGCTGCTGGCGACGAAATTGTTGTTAAAATAACCGCCACAAAAGACACTATACCTTTTTCTATTGTGGCCGATTACGTTGTTACCGAAGAAGATGTTTTAAAGTCTACGTATAGCCCAGAACAAATATCTATTTTAGAATTTATCAATACAACGACCACCACAGAAAATTTACCTTATCAACATTTGCAATTTAACTTTAAACAAACTTTATTTGCTGAGTCTCTTGTTTTTTCTATCTCTGATAGTACAGGTAAAGTTATCTGGAAAGAATCTAGAGAAGATATTTTAGCTAACGATGCAGCCTTTTTCTTATGGCCTTACCGAAACATTGAATCTATCTTACCAAACATGGCTGACCCAAATTATGAAGCTAAATTAGACGCTATGAAAAAGAGCAACTTATCCTTAATGAAAGTAAATGAAGTAGTGGATATTAACTTAGTAGCCACAAAATCGGGAATAGAACATACAGTGCCGACTCAGAAAGTTTTAGTTACTTCTGCAATCCGACAAAACGCTTCCTATTATCCAGTTGCATTTGATGAATTCTCTAAAATGCTACCCGGAACTATTGGGCCAGATAATCCACCATATGAATTGTTGAAGATTAATTATGATAGGATTGAAGAATTAAAATCTAGCAAAATAATTATCAAAGATGAAGATGAAAATATTATTTGGGTCCAAGATGGAGGCACCACAATTTCAGAGGAGGACTTTGCAACATGGTCTTTCCGAGATGCTTCGGCCATCATTGATCAGGACACAGGAATAATGACAAAACCGGAAGACTTAGAGGCTATTGAGAAAAGTAATGCGAAACTTTTACCAGCCGAAACAATCGTAACTATTTTTATAGAAGCGATAAAAAATCCTGTGGATGGTATCGTGCCAGAAGAAACATTTACAATAAGCCAAGATTATGAAATTACTGTAGCTGATCATAGCTCGGCTATTTATGCTGATTTAGCAACGTTGAAAATTTTAATTCAACAAGCAACCGACAACGTCGATAGCGTAGAAACGAGTATAGACGGACAAGATATTCCGACAGATGTTCTGTGGACAACTATAGAATTGAAAAATTCTCTATCCGAAGCTATCAAGACCGCTCAGACCACAGTTGATTCAGCTGAAGCAACTCCGGAAACTGTTACAGAAGAACAAATAAGGGCTGCCTATAATCAATTAAATAGTAATAACGAAAATTTTAATTTAACAAAACAAGTCGGTTTATTAGCGATAGATCAAGAGTCTCTAGCAGCGAAAATCAAGGAGGCTAACCAAAATAATGATAAAACTTATGTTAGTATTGACGGTTTAGAAGTACCGGCTGAAGAAAATTGGGTACTCCAGGAAGTGAAAGAAGATTACATTGATGCTATCAGCGTAGCTACAGCGATAAATAACCTGACAGGAGCAACTAGTGAACAAATTTCTGAAGCTATAATAGCGCTAAGGGATGCCACCACTATTTTTAATTTAGCTAAAAAAGCAGGTCTATATGTTATCGCCGATAAAACAAAATTCTTACAAAGCATAGTAGAAAAATATATTGATTTTAAAATGACATCTATTACAGATGACAACACACAAATTTTAGAATTTAAAATGTATACGGATGCTGTCGCTCATCAAGCCTTCGATAAAGTGTTAGAACCTACGTTGGAATTGCTACATAAAAAAGGGGCCTCCACTATTGAGGTCGAACAGGCTTTGAAAAATCTAGGCACAGCCTATGCGGATTTTGAAGTATCTAAGTTATCAGGGGCTAAAGTTACAGAAGAAGCAAACGTTAGAAACTTATTTGCGTTTACTAACGAGTATTTAGCCACTATTTTGCCAAGTGAATCTTCGGATACCATGTATACATTTAAACCGTTTGTCGAGCCTGTTGTACGAGATGCTTTATTTGCTTCGGTAGTTGCTGCTCAGGACAAATTCAAAGAAGAAGATGCAAATTTATCAGAGATAGCGCTAGACTTAAGCGAAGACATACAAGAATTTGAAACAGAAAGACAATATGGTATTGTGAGGCCAGACAAGGCAGTATTAGTACAATTGATTTCTAGTGTATCTGACAATGTCAATTCGACCATTTTAGGTTCGGATGGAGTCTATAGTTATCAACGATGGGTACCAGATAAAACAGATATAGAAAACGCACTCGCAGAGGCATATAATGTTGTGAATAATGTGAACCTAGTTGAACAAAAGTTTAATTTGGATTTTGACAAACTTATATCTGGCGAATTTAAATCCTTAAATCAAAAATTAGCCGAAAAAACGGCTCAAGAATCGGTTCAAAAATTAGTCGAAGAGCCGGACGAAGGACCAACTCAAGAAGAAATTAATTATCATTTGGAATTAATCGAAAATGCAGCCGGAATGTTGTTTGCAGAAAATCATATATTTAACGCTTCGAAACAGTATGGCTTCATTGTAGCTGACTTCAATTCTCTTCAGGATTTAATCGCTTCGGCCTATTTAAATTTGGCAGCTACCAAAGTATCAGAAAATGGTCTGGATATTATGCCTTTTTACAGCTGGGTTAATGATGCGACTAAAGCCACCTTTAGGGCTGCTATAAAAGAAGCGGAAAGTTACAAAAATCCAACAGATGAACAGTTAGCTATAATAATCAACGATTTTGTTATGGCTATTGATACCTTTAATAATCAGAAAAATTATGGACGAAGACAAGCCACTGTTCTTTCTATAGCACAATTAATAGCTGATGTAGAATTTAATTTGAGTAATACGCAAACCTCTCCAAATGGTGTAGATGTTTTTAACTTTGAGCAATGGTCTAATTCAAATAATAAAAATACCTTAAAATCCGAAATTGAATTGGCTAGAACATTTGTAGATACAGCCGTAAGTCCAACGCAAGAAGAATTAGTCGTTGCTGGATCTAAACTTATCACTGCAAATTCTACGTTTAATATATTGAAGGAATATGGCCAACAATCAATTACTAAAAATGATTTACAAAATTTAGTTAATAAAGTTTCCGCTTTCTTAAATCAGTTAACGAACGCTCCAAATGGAAAAGATGTTTTATTATTTAACAAATGGTCTTTAAATGCGGATATAATTAATTTGGAAGAGTTGATAGACACCGCATTAGGTGCTATATCTAATAAATTGGTTACCGATGAACAAATACAAGACACAGCTAAAGCGTTATCAGTTGGATTCAATTATTTACATTCGGCCTCTTTGTATGGAGAAGCAGAGATAGAAAACTATATGTTTGCACAGCTTATTGCAGACATTGAAGAGGAAAATAGATTTGTATATCAAGCTAATTCAGCAGATGAAATGTATTGCTATGAGGAGTGGGTTAGTTCTGATGTTTATACGGACATGCTAACAGCTTTGAACGTAGCCAAGGACAAAGTTTATGAAGAGGAATTATTAATAGATTCTATTTATCTAAATTCGGCTTATAGAATTTTTATCAATCAAAAAAAATCCGGTACAATAGATATAAATCACTATATATTAGGGGATTTAATAGATAAGGCCAAAAGCGTTTTACGCTCTACTTTCACTGTTTCGGATATATTTATTCATGAAAAATGGATTAGCAATACAGCCTATGGTAAATTATCCGAAGAAATAGAAGACGCTATAAATGCAAATGCCAATACAAATATCACTACCGAACTGATAAATAACGCAGCTGTTAATTTGGCTCAGGCCCTAGCAGAATTTATAGCTACCAAAGAATACGGTACTTTATCGCTTAACAAGACCCAAATGCAAAAATTAATTTTCAAAGTTCTTGATAATAAAGGCAATACTAACGCAGCCAAAAATGGTGACAAAGTTTATGCTTATGAAAAATGGGTAGATTTTGACGATGTGACTGATCTGGATATGGCCATTCAAGATGCCCAGAATTACTTAAATGATTCTATTCATACTGAATATGATATAGCTAGCATTATCCTAGAATCAGCCAATAGAACTTTTAACGAACAGAAAGAATATGGAGGTAAACGAGTAGATGAAAATGCCCTTAGAAAATTTATTGACAATTCTGTCTTCGTTTTAAAAAGTAATCTTGTTGCTGAAAATTCGTCCGACATATTCTCTTACGAATTATATTCCAGTGAATTATCCGATCAGGATATGCAACAATCTATAAGTGAGACATTGGATGCTTTAAAAAATGAAAATATTACAGCTGACCAAATAGAAAATTTAGCGGTAGAGTTGTCTAAGGATCTGGAATCTTATATAGAATTAATGAGGTATGGAACAAAAGAAGTGGTTAGAACAACTATATTACAACTGTGTTCAGATGTTAGAAGTAAATTAAGAAACACGATGGCTAGTGTCGACGGAACGGATGTTTTCGCTTATCAAAAATGGAATACATATGCTGATACCATAATCTTACAGGATGCACTGGATCCGGCATACGAGGCTATAAAAGATATGAGTAAAGATAAATTCGATCTAGATATAGCTGCTACCATATTAAACAGGGCAGAATTACGATTTAATTCGGTAAAGAAAAACGGCGCAAAATTAAGCGATAAACCAGCCTTAGAAAATTTGATAGTGGAAATGGAAGCTCAGGCCAAATTCAGTAAATTATACGAAATATTGGAAGACAAGGAAATGGATGTATTATCCTATCAAAAATTAATTACACGAAGTAATCTAGATCTATTCGATCAGGCTATAAATACAGCCAAACTTGGCTTAGAAAATGAAAATGCAACAGCCGACGCTGTAAATAATACGAGCATCACTTTAGGGGATGCCTACAGAGAATGTTTCGACAAAAAGATATTTGGAGAAATAGAAATAGATAAAGTAAATTTATTACAATTAATTCTTAAATGTAGGGAAAATCTAGAAACGACTAACCTGTCCGAAAATATGGATGGATCCGAATGCTATCAGTATGATTTTTGGGCGGATCAAACAAGCATCGATGATTTCTCATCAGCTATAGAGTTCGCTAGTGATATTTTAGTCAATGATAATATGTCCGATGACAAAGATGATATATCCGATGTCGACCTTACCGATGCTACTTTGAAGTTAGCGGAGGCTAGATATTTATTCGAAATATCTAAAAGGCCTGGTTTAATGGACATAGATAAATCTATTTTAGAAGCCTTAATAGTAGAAATAGAACCGAATTTAACCTCGGTCAAAACAGCGGTAACTAGTATCAATACTTTTCCGTATGATTTTTGGGTTACACAGGATGAAAAAAATGTGCTAATAGAAAAATTAGATATAGCGAAAGGTGCTATAGCGAACGAAAATGTAACTCCTCAACAAATTGTACAGACTGCTATAGACCTACAAATGGCTAACGATATATTTAATAATTCCAAAAAAAATGGGACTAAAGTCGTTTTGGAAACAGATTTATTATCCATACTTGCTGAAGTTTCATCTCATAAATCTTTATTTGGGACAGACGAAAGTTTGACTCCAAAATATAAGTTTTGGATACCGAAATCTCTATTCGATGAATTAGAAAAGGCATTGGCCGAAGCACGAGAAATAGCTGCATTGATGGAAATTCAAAGTTTTACTTACAGCAATAGTTCGGAAAGAAAATTAGACGGTCTAGAAGAAGCAGCTAATGTTATGGCTATCCGACTACTTGATCTTGATACTAAGATCGAAGAAGCTAAGGCTGTAGGAAATAAGGATACTACTAGAATTGAAGTAAAATCCTTAATATTAGAAACCGAAACTTTATTAGCCAATGTTGAGTCAACTTCTTCGGGTGAAAACATTGAGATTTATAAAAAATGGACAACTGCAACTAATATTGATGAGTTACAGTTAGTTCTAGATCAAACTAAAGTCATGTTAGATAAAACCGATGCTACCAATGAAGAACTAAACACAGTGTCCACTAATTTATTCACTGCTGTAGGTATTTTTAATACAAAACTTCAATATGGTACAGTAGTATCAGAGGTCACTCATCTATATGATCTTATTGATTTAGTGGAGGAAAACATAGAAAATACAACTATTGCCAGTAATGGAGAGGGCATACCGACCATAAGAAAGTGGACTACACAAAAAGAATTAGACACTTTAAATATTTATTTGGATAATGCCAGAGACGTTGCTGGTAATACTAGCTCCTCACCGAATGGTATATGGACAGCTATAAAGCATTTAGAAGCAGCTAGAGTAATTTTTGATTCAAACAAACAACTAGGAATAACAGAGACTGATTTATCGGAATTAATGGACCAAATTGTAGCTGCACAGGGACTTTTAGATGAGACAGAATCTAGTTCGGATGAAGGAGCAACGGTTTATGCATATTTATACTGGGTAACCGAAGAAGAGCGTAACGCATTGATATCGGCCCGAGGGGATGCACAACGAGTTGCGGACAATCCGTATTCAACTGCGCAAGAAATAAGTGATGAAGTAACAACATTAGAAAATGCGATGCAACTTTTTAAGGATATTAGACAATTGGGAAAAATGGAAGTGGATAAGGGTACAATAAATAATTATATTGATACTGCTCAAGCTCTGCATGATGATACGGAAATTTCGTCCCAAGGAGGAGTAGATGTATTTACATCAGTTTATTGGGTAATAGAGGAAGTTAAAACAAATTATTTCGCAGCGATAGAAAAAGCAAGACTAGTAGCCAATAATTTTCATGCATCACCGGATGAACTCGCTTTAGCTATAGAGGAATTGATAGCAGCAACAGATTATTTTAATTCACAAAAAATTCTAGGAACTAAACCGGTAGATAGATCCACTCTAGAAACAGCAATCGAATTAGCGACCAAAGAAATTTCTTCTGCAAAAGTAAGTGTGGACGGATCCGATATGTACGTGTCAGATATGTGGGTGGAAGTAAGTGACGTAGATTTATTACAAAAAGCCATTGATGAAGCACAACTTGTTATGGATGATCCGATGGCTAGACAAGAAGCTGTTTTTGCTGCTGCGGATAAATTGTCTGGCAGTATTACTGTTTTTGAAACAGCTAAAGACCCCGGACTTAAAGAACTAGATACAACAGACTTAGAGGCCTTAATAGCACAATCAGAAACCGAAATAGCGAATACAGAAGTAGCTACTAGCCCAGAAGATGTTATGAATTATAAGTATTGGGTAATCCAAGAAGAAATGGACAAACTATTTTATGCTAAATCAGACGCTCAAGATCTAATTGCCAAAGTGTTGGCCGGAGAAGCAACGCAAGATGATATAAAGTTGGAAATAAAGGATTTAGACAAAGCATTACAAATATTTGAGGCAGCTAAAAAAATAGGGTCTAAACAAGAAGATAAGACCGTATTAAAAGCAACCTTAAAAGAAGTTCAAATCAATATTAACGACACAGAAGTGAGCGATGATGGCTTAGACGTTCTAGCTCATAAATTTTGGGTAGATATTCTAACCAGAGAAATGATTGACGCAGCATGGAATTTGGCGAAAAAAGTAGACGAAAAACCAGATGCGACAAAACTTGAAATAGAGCAAACCATTAGTGATTTGTTAGCTGCTCAGGATATTTTCAATGCAGCCAAGAAACCAGGGTTAGCATCGAATGATAAATCAAAATTAGATAAGCTAATAGAAGATGTTCAAATGATAATGGATGAAACCTTCGTTAGTATAGATGGATCAGATATTTTTAATTATCATAAATGGGTCATTCAAGCAGATAAAGATGAGCTAAATACTAAATTAACAGAAGCTAAGGCGATTTACGATGATCCGGCTTCATCCCCAGGTGAAATTACAGAAGCGGTTAATTCATTGCAGGCTGCTTTGGATACTTTCGAATCCAAAAGGAAAACAGGTACGAAGTTAGCAAATAAAGAAATTTTAATCAGTACAATAGAGTTAGCCTATGCAGCTTTAGACGAGGTAACAATAAGTACGGATGGGGCGAAAGTACCGTCAGATGAATATTGGGTAACTAAAGCAGAACGAGATACTTTTGTTACTGTGATAGCATCGGCCAATACTGTGAAAAATAATTCGGTAGCAACCGAAGAGGAAGTGAATAAAATAAGTGGCGAGCTTTCTTTAGCAATAACGAGTTTTAGAAGTAAGTTTAAAGCAGGCTTATTAGTAATAGACAAAACTGTATTACAAGCCAAAATTACAGAGGCCAACACTTTAAAAGAAACTACTAGCGTTAGCGTGGATGGATCAGACATACCATCAAGCAACTTTTGGGTAACAGCAACGGAACAAAGTACATTCATAAGTGCCATAAATGTTGCGCAAAATGCTATGAATTTCAATACTCAACCTGAAGTAGACGCTGCTATACCAATCTTGTCGACGGCCATAGAAACTTTTAAAGCAGCAAGAAAACCTGGGAAAATGGCAGGAAACGAAACTTGGATAAATATACCAACTGTATATGGAGGAATGCTAAAAGTTGATATCACAAATCAGTCCATAACAGACGGGGAAGACGGAATTACACAGATTTATTTACCAAATCAACTTTCTAGAATGGCTAGAAATACAATTATTTTTAAATCCATTGCCGAAGACGCTTTATCCGAGTTGCCAAATTTAGAAGAAGTGATTTTGTCGGACCAAATAAGTGATTTAGAGAATAGAGCATTTAAAAATTCTAGCAAACTAAAAAATATTGCGTTACCAAATTCGATTACTAACATTGGATCAGAAGCATTTTTAGGATGTGGATTAAGTAAGATTGTTATTCCAGCCAGCGTCGCAAGCTTAGCTACAAATGCATTTCCGGCTAGTTTGCAAACTATTTATTATGGAGGAACCGAGTCACAGTGGACAGCACTGAATTATCCGTCTTCAGGTATTAACGTAGTCTATAATATTCCGGATAGGACAAGTTTAGCAAATTCAGTAGTCGACGCTATATATATCAATGAAACCGAAAATGTAATAGTAGTAGAAAATGGCAGTCAAGGAAATGTAGGCGAGGGAGAAAAATGGATATATAAATCTGACAAAGATGCCTATACATTAGCGATAGAAACAGCCAAAAGGAAGTTGTTCGAAGATCCATTAACTACGGAAAGTGAAGTAACGCAGGCTAAAAATGATTTAGAAGCAGCAAAAGTAAACTTCAAAAATGCTATCAAAATTAATGTGGATAAAACGGCCTTAATCAAAGAAATTAATTCTGCCAAAAAAAATGCATCGAGCGTAAAAGTGAGCGACGATGGAAAAGACATTGCCAAAACACAAAGATGGGTAACGGAATCTGTAAAAGATAAATACTTAGAGGCCATACAAGATGCGATAGAAATCGAAGAGGATATGTTAGCAACCGAAGGAGAAGTAAGTAGTGCAATAAAAAAATTAAAGTCAGCGACCACAACATTTAACAATGCAAAAAGATGGGGTACTGAAAAGGATGACGACGACGATGACGATGACGATGACGATGATGATGATGACTACAGACCAGGTGGATCAACGGGCGGTTCATGGGGTGGATCGTATGGTGGCGGATCATCCGGTGGTGGCTCATGGAGCGGGACAGTAAGTGTAAAATGGCCATTAGCCGAAAAATACGACAAAACGATAGTAGAAGAACCATACACACTTTATGGAGCATCTTACGGCATAATCAATGCGGTATCCGACGACTTGGATGTGGCCAATAATTATATCGTAGCTAGCGAGTTAAGAGAGGCCATAAGTCAGTTGTTAGAACATAGTTATGAGCAGGCAATGAATTTGTCGCAATCAGGTACAAACTTTTCTAATCAATTAATAAATTCAAATGATTACGCCAAACAACATGTAGCAGAATTAATTGTTCAAGTAGATACTAAAGATTCCGCTTCTGGCATCTACGTAGAAATGGACGGCGACGCTTTAGCCGGATTATTAGGCCCCAATCATTTAGCTGCCCTGCGTATTAATACAAAAATTGGTGAATTCTACTTGGATAATGCGGCCTTAAGTGAGATTGTAGCAGCTTCTAGAAATAAGGATATTCGTTTTATCATGTCCAATAGAGGTAACTTAGCATTAACTACAAATCAAATATTATCCGTAGGCGATAGAGAAGTGTTCGAACTTAATATAGCAATAGACCGAGAAATAATTGAGAGCATGGAGGCACCAGTAAACGTAAAAATATATACTAAGCCAGAAAAAGCTACAACATGTTCGGCCTTAAGAATGGATGCTGAAGGTAATTTGAGTTACGTAAAAGCTGATCTCAATCCATTAACCCAAGAAGTGAGCATAACTACAGGCAAGCTATCGAAATTCATAATCAATAAAAACTTACAAGGCTCAGTAATAATGCCATTCAAAGATGTACTACCAGGATCTTGGTATTACTACGATGTAGCAAGTATGTATGAAACGCAATTAATGGTCGGAATGTCGATAAATGCATTTGAACCGTTTAGAAAAACTAGCAGAGCTGAAGCCGCAAGCATACTGTATAGACTAGCAAGGGCAACCAGGCCGTTAGTAAAAGCAAACGTAAGTGATATAGAAAAATATTCATGGTACGAGGACGCAGCAAATTGGGCCGTATTATACAATATATTTGACACAGAAAACGGGCGATTTAGACCAGAGGATAAAATAACAAGAGAAGAATTAGTAAGCGCAATGTACAAATTTGGACAATTTATGGGAGGAGTAGTCCTAGAAAAAGCCGACCTAACAGGCTTTATAGACGCTAACAAAATTAGCTTAGATGCTATATCCGCCTTTGAGTGGGCTGTAGAAGTAGGGATAATATCCGGAACAACAGCTACGACTTTATCTCCGGAGGCTACGGCATCCAGAGCAGAGATTGCAGCGATATTTAATAGATTTTTAGCGTTGTATAATATTATGTAAATTTATTTATAAATTAAAATTATTAAAGGGGCCTTAATTAAAACAGGCCCCTTTTGGTTTTATTTGATTTTATTCTATTCTATGTTATCGGATGTAGGCTCTTGTTTCTTAAGTTCTCTTTTTCTTTTGGTCATTAGCCCGCCGATTCTTCCGGTTTCTTTAGGAGTTAAGCTTTTCCAACCATCCTGTTGAATTTTATCTAAAAGTCCTAATTCCTCAGCAATTTCTAATTTCATTTTTTGGTCCGTAGGTAATGCATCATATAACTTCTCTTTTGTCGGCATGTTATCTACACTCCTTTTTATATGTTTAATATAAGTATGCATCATTTTTTTATAAAATATACACCCTAGCCCTACTTTTTTTTATTTTTTTTGAAACTTGTATACTATAGCAAAAGTTTGGTCATAATATAAGGAAATATTTAGGACTCGATATTTATACATTTATGTGTATAATTTTATAAAAAATCGAGATGCCAATATAAAAAATTAAGGAGTCTAAAAAAAATGAGAAAATATAATATAGCTGTAGTTGGAGCCACAGGCATGGTGGGTAGAACATTTTTAAAGGTGTTAGAAGAAAGAAAGCTACCGATAAATAACTTTTATGTTTTTGCATCCTCTCGTTCAGCTGGTAGCACATTAACGTTTAACGGCCAAGAATACACAGTACTAGAGTTAAATGAAAATAGTTTTAAAGATCACCAAGTTGATATTGCCTTATTTTCGGCTGGTGGTGGCACTAGCTTAAAGTATGCTCCTATAGCTGCTGAAAGTGGGACTATAGTAATAGATAATAGCTCGGCCTGGAGGATGGATCCAGAAGTGCCGTTGGTAGTACCAGAAGTTAACGCTCAAGATATTTTGAAAAACAAAGGTATTATCGCCAATCCAAACTGTTCTACTATTCAAGCTGTGGTCGCATTGAATCCGTTGCATAAAGCCTATCATATAAAAAGAATAGTGTACACCACTTTCCAAGCTGTTTCTGGCGCTGGTATGGGCGGATACACCGATTTAAAAGAAGGCTTACAGGGCAATCCACCTAAAAAGTTTCCGCATCCAATAGCAGGAAATTGTATTCCTCATATAGATTACTTCTTAGAAAATGGATATACAAAAGAAGAAATTAAAATGATCGAAGAAACCAGAAAGATATTACATGATCAATCCTTAAAAATCACAGCAACAACAGTAAGAGTACCTGTTTTTGATTCTCACAGCGAAAGCATAAACGTAGAATTTGACCGACCTTTTGACATGGAAGATTTAGTCGATACCCTAAAAAGTGGTGAAGGCATAGTAATAGAGGATAATCCATCTAAGGAAATATATCCTATGGCAATCAATGCAGCCGGAAAAGATGAAGTATTTGTAGGCCGAATTAGAAGAGACGAAAGTATTGAAAATGGCGTTAACCTATGGGTTGTTTCAGACAACATAAGAAAAGGTGCAGCAACCAATGCCGTGCAAATAGCACAGTGGATAATAGCAAACGATATTATACAAGAAAATAAATGAAATATAGAGGTGTGAAACACATGACAAAAATTTTAATGCATGGCTGTAATGGAAGATTAGGTCAAGTGATTTCAAAATTAGCAAAAGAAGATCCAGATATAGAAATCATATTAGGGATAGATGTCAATGAAAATATACAAAACGAATACCAAGTTTTAGCTAGCCTGGACGAGTTCAACAGTGCTGACTATTCAACCGTGGATGTGATAATCGACTTTTCGACGGCCTCGGCTGTACCAAGCTTATTAAATTTTGTAGCCAAAAGCAAAATTCCAACAGTGTTGTGTACCACAGGATTGGACAAAGAACAAATAGAGATGATGAAGCAAACTAGCAAAAATGTACCCATCTTTTATTCGGCAAACATGTCTTTGGGCATCAACCTTTTAATAAATTTAGCAAATAAGGCCACGAAAGTATTAAAAAACTCTGGCTTTGACATCGAAATATTAGAAAAACATCACAATAAAAAAATTGATGCACCTAGTGGAACTGCTATAAGTATAGCTGAAAATATCCAAAAAGCATTAGACAGTAAGTATAAATTGGTAAGCGATAGAACTATAGAAAGAAAACCAAGAGACAAAGAAGAAATAGGTATCCACTCTATTAGAGGTGGAACTATTGTTGGCGAACACGATGTTATTTTCGCCGGAAATGAAGAGATAATAACTATTTCGCATAAGGCTATGTCTCGTGAAGTTTTCGCCACCGGTGCTATTAAAGCAGCAAAGTATTTGATTGGTAAAAATCCGGGATTGTACGATATGAATGATTTATTAGAAGATTAAAAGAGGTACTGTCGCCAAAGGCTTCCCTTCCAGACATACATGGGAACTTAAGGTCAGTTACTGCTTGCTACGCCCTCTGTCTTTACAATATTGCGGGGAAGCGGTGCCTACCTCCGGGAGAGAGGTGTCAGCGTAAGCTGACGGAGGGAGAAAGCGTGCATAAAAGTTTTGGTTATTAACCTTAGCATGCAAATTACGGAGCTAGAGCACCATAAGAACCTCTCAGTCGGCTTTGCCAAAAGATTCTTAAGTTCCTGGCTATGCCATTTGGCCAATCCTTAATATAGAAGGTAAGCATTTATTTTT
>MDSO01000059.1_pt1 | contig 18500 bp, 10 predicted proteins | sample 1005691 | NCBI WGS metagenome assembly MDSO01 (sample SAMN05526595, study PRJNA338239) | gut metagenome | isolation source: stomach gut content | host: Acanthurus sohal | place: Saudi Arabia: Red Sea | collected 2011-04 | reverse complement strand
TCATATTTTCGCTCCCTTTCTGATTTGATATTTATGATATTTAGTATTTACCAAAAAAATAAATTAGTATCATGTATTTATTGGCAATTTATCATGGAACCTAACTTATCTTTTAAGGATATACACTGTATATTATACAATCAAATCGAAAAATTATACACAGAATATCTAGAAAATATTTCATAAATTTTATAGCGAAATTAAAATAATAATAAAACTTATTTCATAAAAAAAATATTATAAAATTTACTTCTCTAATTTAAAGATTACAACACCGTCCGATTTTAATTGTCCATCAATAAAACCGTTTTCAAATAAGACTTTGTCCGTATGAACAATGTTAACAATTTCTTTAGAACAATTTAATACAATTTTCAAATTAGGGACATTCTCATCTAGTCTGATATATTCTACACAACGAGAATTAGCATAATTATTTTGAAAATGATAGTGTAGACTCCTAGCGGCTTTATAGCTCTTGCGTAATTCTATCAACTCTTTGACTTTACTAATTCGCATTTGATATTCAGTTAGATTCTCGATTTTATTCCAAGGCATACATCTTCTGCAGTCCGGGTCATAGGATCCTTCCAGAAAGACTTCTGTACCATAGTAAATGCAAGGGCTTCCGGGCATTGTGAATAATATCGCTAACTGCTGCAATGCTTGTCCTAAGTTTCCTTTACAGATATTTATAAGCCTTTGGGTATCATGACTGTCTAAAAGATTAAATAGAACATTATTCGTTTGTTGCATATACATTGTATAGCAGCGATTAATCTTATGTTCTAAATCCTCTTTAGTTAATTTATCATCTAAGAAAAAATCTGAAAGACTGGTACTTAATGGATAATTCATAACCGAGTCGTACTCTTCTCCCGTAAGCCAGTTTATAGCATTATGCCAAATCTCGCCTAATAAATAAATATCCGGCTTTAGTTTGCGTACTCTTTGCTTTAGCTTTCTTAAAAATGTATGCGATATTTCGTTGCCCACATCAAAGCGGATAGCATCAATATTAAATTCTGTAATCCAAAATTCGCATATTTTACAAAAATATTCTATCACTTCATCATTGTTAGTATTGAGTTTCGGCATTTGATCTGTAAATGCAAAAGTGTAAAATCGACCGTCTTTTGTATCCCCTCGTTTGCTTACTTGATCCCAGTCATTTATCATAAACCAATCTTTATATTTTGAATCGTGCCCTCGTTCTATTACATCTAACCATGGCTTGAATTTACGTCCACTATGGTTAAATACAGCATCAATCATTATTTTGATCCCTTTTTCATGAGCCTGATTTACCAATTCTTTAAACTCTTCATTAGATCCGAAGCATGGATCAATTTTTGTATAGTCAGTTGTGTCATATTTGTGAATAGATTCTGCTTCCATTAAAGGTGTAAAATATATACCAGTAATTCCTAAATCTTGTAAATAATCCAACTTTTTTTGTATTCCAGATATGTTTCCGCCAAATATTTCCTTGTTTGTAACCTTTCCTTCTTCTCTCCAAGGCGTGGTTTTTAGCGGATTTTTATCGTTGTAAAAACGATCTGGAAAAATTTGATACCAAATCGTCTCATTTACCCAGTCCGGTGTTGCCTGAATATCTATAATATTCATCCATGGCATAAAAAAACACTGTAAAATTTTCTTGTCCCGTTCCATTTCTTCCTGACTTAATAGCCCATCTTCAAAATAATACCAAATTTCACCGCTCTTTGTATGCAGTTCAAAATAATATTTGCAACGCTTAAATTCCGGTGTCAAAGTGGTTGTCCACCAAATTTGGGTAGCAAGATTTTTTTTGAATGGAATGTATTGCTTTTTGCCCTTCCATTTGGCTTCTCCGCCCATTATTCCGTATTCATACGGATCTCCATACCAAATATAAACCTTTTCTACGTCATAGCCTGTCTTAATATTAATAATCAATTCATCAACATTTAACGGGTAACACATGTGTTCAGAAGTTCGATGAAATACACCATTACAATCCATGTTTATGCTCCTTTTATTATCTAATTGAAACTAGTAATACCCCAATTAATCTTATTTATACACAAAAATAAATCTCAATAATTTCTAAAAAAAAGACTATAGACAACAAATCTGTCTATAGTCTAGGCTCCCTGCCATGGCTCTCCGCCCAGACTCTCCTTCTAGGAGAGCTGTCAGCGAAGCTGACTGAGAGGTTAGTTATTTTAAGCTATCCATTTTGCGGTCATAAGCACTTTGATTTACTGCTATATAATCGCTTAATCCAAGTTTTTCAAGTTGTGCAAGATAATCTGCCCAACCACTTTCAATATCTTCTTGACCAGTTACAAAGGCTGCAACCGCCTGGTCTACATATAAATTTAAGTTAGTTACTACGTCTACGATTAATCTAGATTCATCTGTATTATAAGCAAGTTTTGGCAACATGGTTGCTTCGTCCTGAGCCACTGGAATATAATCATTAACGGCGGAATTATATAAAACGTATTCTATATCATGTTCAGCCGGCTGAGTAACAGTAAACTCTAGTTCGTAGCCCTCCCAATTATACAAAGGGCCCATACTATTCCAAGACAAATCTGTAATCTGATCACCGGATAATCTAGTATATTTAGCAGGTTCGTTAATCAAGTTAATGGATCCTTCGGGAGCCAGAATATAGCGACCTTCATCTAAGAAACCTAAAGTATTAAAAATTCTACCGTCGACTGTGTACATATAATCGAAGTATCGCATAACGGCTTCAGGATTTTCGCATTTATTAGTTATAACCATCGAAGACATACCATAATTAGGACTATTTGCTGCTGATCTTAAACCAGTCGGTCCTTCTAAAGGAGGTAGAGCAATGTATTGAGTCCACCTATCAACGTTGGCTATGTTGGAAATGACGGAAGCCGATCCACCGCCGGTAGCACCTAAGATAGCAATTTCAGGATTGGAGCCTAATTTTAGAAGCTCATCTTTGCCCTGCGAAAAAATGAATTCATCTAGCAAACCTTCGGAATAAAGTTTATTCATGTATTTTAAATATTCTTTGAACTCATCCGTGGATTTAACATAATAAAGTTTTCCGTTTTCATCTATATTTATATATCCGGTGGTTGGCGAAGCAGGAATGAAAGCATTTAAAATAAATGGCATAGGGTCGCCGTTCCAAGCTTTTATCGAACCAGATAGAGGAATTTCGTCATTTGGATCGCCATTTCCGTTTGCATCTTTTTCTTTGAAAGCTTTTAATACTTGATAAAATTCTTCGGTAGTTTTTGGAACGGCCAGATTTAAATTATCTAGCCATTCTTGGTTAAGCCACATTCTATAAGAAGTTTGGCTGTGAGCAGCACTACCGATTCTGGGAACAACATAAAGGTTACCATCTTCTAACGTCCAAGTATTTTTAACGATCGGATTTTCTTCTAAAGCTTTTTTAATGTTTGGAGCGTATTGATCTATCAAATCATTTAAGGGTAAAAATATTCCTTGCTGACCATAAAGTAACAATTCAGAAAGACCAAGGGACATATCTAAAATAACATCTGTATATTCTCCGCTAGTCATCATCACATTAAACTTTTGTTTAGAATCGCTACTAGTCACTTCTGTGAAATCGAGCGTTACACCTGTTAAATCCTCCATGTAGGCTGTAAATGGATTTGTATTAGCATCGTATGTAGTTACGCTAGGTCGAAGAGGTGCAAACACACTAAAGGATGTTGACTCGCCTTCTTTAACAATCGGATAAGTCCCAACTTCTGTATATATATCCGAATTTGAGTTTTGAGAATTATTTTGCGAGTTACTTGAACATCCTGCCAATAAGCATGTCGCAAAAAGAGTAAGAGATAATAATTTCGTTAATTTCATTGAGATGACCTCCATAATTTTTATATGAAACAAAATTTTATTGCTATCTGAACTAGGCTAGCCTAGCCTAACCTAACCATGATAAAGAAGATAAGCATCGATCTTGGGATTAGTTTTTATTGTTATCTGAATTAACCTAATCTTAATCTCTCAGTCAGCTTTGCTGAAAAGATAAGCATTGATCTTTGGATTAGTTTTTATTGTTATCTGAATTAACCTAATCTTAATCTCTCAGTCAGCTTTGCTGAAAAGATAAGCATCGATCTTTGGATTAGTTTTTATTGTTATCTGAATTAACCTAATCTTAATCTCTCAGTCAGCTTTGCTGAAAAGATAAGCATCGATCTTGGGATTAGTTTTTATTGTTATCTGAATTAACCTAATCTTAATCTCTCAGTCAGCTTTGCTGAAAAGATAAGCATCGATCTTGGGATTAGTTTTTATTGTTATCTGAATTAACCTAATCTTAATCTCTCAGTCAGCTTTGCTGAAAAGATAAGCATCGATCTTGGGATTAGTTTTTATTGTTATCTGAATTAACCTAATCTTAATCTCTCAGTCAGCTTTGCTGAAAAGATATGCATCGATCTTGGGATTAGTTTTTATTGTTATCTGAATTAACCTAATCTTAATCTCTCAGTCAGCTTTGCTGAAAAGATAAGCATCGATCTTGGGATTAGTTTTTATTGTTATCTGAATTAACCTAATCTTAATCTCTCAGTCAGCTTTGCTGAAAAGATATGCATCGATCTTTGGATTAATTTTTATTGTTATCTGAACTAGCCTAACCTTAACCTCTCAGTCAGCTTTGCTGAAAAGATATGCATCGATCTTAGGATAAGTTTTTGCGTTTGTCTGAATCATCCATTATAATGAAGATAAGCATAAATTCGTGGACGAGTTTTTGCGTTTGTCTGAATCATCCATTATAATGAAGATAAGCATAAATTCGTGGACGAGTTTTTGCGTTTGTCTGAATCATCCATTATAATGAAGATAAGCATAAATTCGTGGACGAGCTTTTGTTTCTACCTGAATCATCCTAACCTCTCAGTCAGCTTTGCTGAAAGGAGAGCCAAAGATACGCATCGATCTTTAGATTAATTGTAACTATGTATATATAAACATGTAATTTAAATGTAATAATATTACTTGACAAATATGTATATTATATGCTACATTACGTTGATAAGGATGTACATAATATTGATTAAAATCTACAATATAAAACAATCTAATTCAAGATTAATTTCGTTTAGTCTATTATAACATATAGTTTGAATATTGAAAATAGTTTTAGCGAAAAAAACAATATTTTTATATATTATTTAGCAAGCCTAAAAAATCCTCCTAAAATACATAGGAGGATCATTTTGCTACAGATAGCAAGTAATCATTTTTTGGCAATTAATTATAGTCTTGATATTTTTCTTTTATGTCTTGTAACTGAATTTTGAGTTTTTCAACTATGTTTGAGTAATTTTTGTCATTATATATATTTTGCAACTCTAAAGGATCATTTTTCAAATTATACAGTTCCCATCCTGTTGGCGTATCGACATTGATTGCTCCTGTGGATCCAAGAGGTTTTCCGTAATAATAAATTAATTTATATTCTTTAGTTTTTATTCCATAATGGGAGGGAACACCATGATGAGTTAGGTGCATCCAATATCTAAAATAAATTGCGTCGTATCCATGTTCTTCGCCAGTCAAAACTTTTCTAAATGATTTACCTTGCATTTCTTCTGGAATTTCAGCACCGGCGTAATCCAATAATAATGGAGCTATATCCAAATTAGATAACAATTCATTATTAACTCCTCCGGCCGAAATCTCTTTAGGATATCTGATTAAAAACGGTGTGTTGATACTTTCTTCGAAACTCCATCTTTTATCCCAATATGAATGTTCACCTAAAAACATGCCTTGGTCGGATGTGTAGATGACCACTGTATTATCTAGTTCGCCGATACTTTCTAAATAATTTACAATTTGTCCGACAGACTCGTCTATGCCGGCTACAGTTCGTAAATAATCTTTGAGATATTTTTGATAGGTTAACTTTGTTTTGGTTTCGTCCGTAGCATTTTCCTCGTATTGTATTTTTCCGGTTACATAGTTGTCTTCGTTAAACCAATCAAATAAACTTAATTTATTATAACTATGGTCGTTTGGTCCAAGAGTGCTACCGAATTTAAAAGAGCCTGCACTTCTATGAGAAAGATCTTCGAATAAACTACCCGGTTCAGGAATTTCTACCCCATCAAAAATGTGTTCGTATTTCGGTAAATATTGCCATCTATCATGAGGTGCTTTATGATTACACATGATAAAAAACGGCTGATCGCTATTTTTATTTTTAAGCCAATTTAAAGTCATGTCCGTTATAATTTCGGTAACATATCCTTCGTGCTTAATTATTCCTTCGCTACCCTTTTCGGCAAAAGTCGGATTTATATAAACACCTTGTTGTCCAGAACCTTCTAAATATTTATATTCATCAAAACCGTTTGGTACGCACTGTAAGTGCCATTTTCCAAAGAAAGCTGTATCGTATCCTGAATCTTTGATTAATTGAGCAAGATTTAATTTTGTATCGGAATTCCAACGATCGGCTAAAGTTTTGACACCATTTAAGTGACCGTATTGGCCAGTCATGATCGTAGCTCTAGCTGGAGTACAAATAGAATTAGTAGCACAGTAGTTATTTAATCGGCAGCCTTCATTAGCGAGTCGATCAAAATTTGGTGTTTGAAATACTTCGGATAAAATAGAATTGTAACAACTGATAGCATTGCTTGCGTGATCGTCAGACATAAAATATAAAATATTTGGTTTTTTCATTAAATAACACTCCTTTTTATTAAATAATTGTAATATCTTTGTCATTCCAAAGTTCAGATTGGATTTCATTTAAATGCTCTTGAGTCCATATAGCCGGCGTACCTCCAGTATGAAGATAGATAGCATCTTGGCCATTTGGAATTATATTATTTTGAATTAATTCACAAAATCCACGAAATGTTTTTCCGGTATAACATGGATCTGTCAATATTCCTTCGGTTCTAGCTAACATATACATATATTCTCTGGTTTTTGGATCCGGAATATTATAGCCTAAACCAGCATATTTATCGTGGTCTGGACCTTGTTCGATTCGTATATCTTCCGGATTACAAACTATGTTCAAATCAAAAGTTTCGCAAACCTCATTGATGAATGTTGCACAACTTTCTTGACTGGCCGGTGAAGGACTCATTGGTATTCCAATAACTTCAAATGGTGCATTGTAATATTTGGCACCAATCCATAATCCAGCAAATGTTCCTGTTGAACCATATCCAGCTACTAAATATTTAGCTTTAATATTTTGCGCCTTCATTTGTGCTATAATTTCTTTTACTGCAAAAATGTATCCCGCTGTGCCTATCGCATTGTGTCCACCAATCGGAATTATTAATACTTTATCTCCTTGAGCTTCATATTTTTTTACAATCATTTCTGTTGCACTTATTCTTTTGTCTACATATGCTTTTATTTGTTCCGGGCCTGGTGTAGCTTTTCTTGCTTCGCTTACATCCATAAATACAATTTCAGCACCGAGCATTCTGTCCAAAACTAAATTTCCAGATAAAATTTCAGGCTTATCTCCATAACACATTAGAATGCTTTTTAATCCAAACTTACTCGCTGCGGCAATTGTCATTCGACCATGATTGGTTTGAACCCCACCGTAAGTTAAAAGTGTTGTGTAGTTATTGTCCAAAGCGTATTTTACTATATAATCTAATTTTCGAGATTTGTTTCCTCCAAATGCTAATCCAGTCATATCGTCTCTTTTTATATATAAATTTCCCTTGCCCAATTTTTCAGTAAGACGAGGCATATATTCTAAAGGAGTATTAAGTACACCAACTTCTACTCTTTCTAAAGTATTTAAACTTATTTTCATGTTTACCCTCCTGATTTTTTGTAAAAATTAATGTTATGTATTTTATCTTTTGTATTCAATCTATTTTTTAGCTTTATCTAAAGTATTTTATTTATTTGTCCGATGTTGCTATACGCTGAAGTTCTTCGTTCTTATATTTTTCTTCTAACTCAATCCAATACGGATGGAATCCCTTCATATTTGCAATAAGGTCAATACCTTGTTTTTTTAGATATGCCAATCTTAAAAACCAATATACAAAACCAAGGCCATAAAAAATTAGCATTCCAATATAATGTGAAGTTTCCATTCTATCAAATAAACTTTTTCCAAGAGTAAATAAAAGTATAGCAGATGAAACAGATATCAAAGTGATTAACCAACTAGGAAGTCTAAACCATGCATTTTTAGCACAGTAAGGAAGTTTTCGGCTAATGACAATTGGTGGGATATAATAAATAAATCCTAATAATAATCCAGGAATCGATACAAAGGATAATAATTGTGTTACGGTCAATTCCAGTAAAACTACGGTTAGGCCAATAAAGGCACAAACCCAAACAGCAACAATGGGAACACCAAATTTATTGGTTGTAGTTAAAAAGCCGGGTAAAACCAAATCTTTTGCGGCAGCATAAAGAGTTCTAGAATATATTAAAAAGGATCCGTTTAAAGTAGTTAATGTAGCTAAAAGTGCTCCACCAACAAGGAAAAATTGGAAAGCTCCACTATGTTCGCCCAAAATTAAAGCGGCCGACACAGATAAAGGTTGATTAGCAACAACTTCAAGGGGAGCTACGCCGACGGATATATAACCGATTAAACAATAAAACAGAGTAACTAAAGCCGTACCGATAAAAAACGAAGCGGGTATGGTACGCCCCGGATTTTTAACTTCATCACCCAATGTAAAAACTATTCCACCACCCATTAATGAATATCTAAGAATTGCTACGGCAGACCATAGTGCGGCGAACTCTAATGTATTTGGAAATAATGCTTCGCCGATTGTAACAAATTCAGAAGAGATAGCACCAAGGCCGGGGATAATAAATGTTAACAATGCTGCGATCATAATTATAATAATTATATTTTGGACTATTCCAGAAATTTTAACTCCAAAGGAGCCTAATATAGCTAAAAGTAAAATAAATATTGCAGCCGTAACTTTTGTTGGTATTGAAGGCATCAAAGGTTGAAAATACATAGCGGCCGAAGTACCCATTAACGCAATATTAAAAGTGCCCATAATTAAATTTAGAATATGTATGTAGCCAAAAGTAGGATGTACGAATCTGGAAACATAAACATATGATCCGCCGGTAGCAGGCAAGGCACCACCTTGAAAGATCGAAGGGATATTTGTAATTATAATAAAAATTGCGGCGGTAATAAAAGCTACGGGTACCGCTTTGCCTATATATCCAATAGCCGTTCCTGTCATCGTAAAAATTCCTGAGCCAATGATAGCACCCATAACCAGAGTAATACACATGGTCATGGAAAGCTGGCGCTTCAATCCATTATCTTCCTCATTTTTTTTCATAGAATAATCCTCCTAAGTTATTTCTACACTAATTTATTTCCATTCAACTATTGTCCAATGAACACCGTCTGGTGCAACAAAAGTAAAGGATTTTTCTTCAAATTCATTGTCACATAGTTCAGTTAGATATGTAGCCGTAGATTGTTTTACTTTGCTATACAGATCCTGAATGTTCTTTGCTTTATAACTAGCACTACATAATCCACGTACGCCTGGTTTGGATTTGCCGATAACATCTATTATTCCGTTGGTCGTGTTCTCAGCATATTTGATAACATCCATAACTTGCTTAGCTCCATCGGTTAGGTTTTCGTAATCTTGAATTGGCATAGCATAATATATTCGTCCAGCTTTTTGGTTTGGACTTACAATTGTGTGTGCATGATATCCTTCGCCTATGTTGTTCATAAATGGCCCTGAATCTTGCCCCATTTTTCTTGGTGTACCCTGCAATGTTTTTCCTTCATCTATTAGGCCAAGTACATCTACATAAAAATTAATGTGGTCTAAGTTTCTTACAACAATTCCTCCATGCGTAAATTCGGAGCAAAGTAATGGATTTTCCGTAATTGTTCCATAACCTTCTATTGCATATCCAACACGTTGAAAAAATACTTGCTTAGCTTCTAGCCCATGCACTAAAACTTCATAAACCCCTTTATATCGATTATAAAAATCAGTCCCAACTCCAGATGCCCCAAGATAATTTCTTACCAAATCGCTGATTAACCATTGTCCACCACGTTTTTTGTCATCATCGTAAGCGTATGTTAAGGCTATAATGTCATCTGTCCTTTGTGTTACCCATCTATTGCCGGGTGATAAAACATTGCTACTCCACTGATTTTCGGATATTAATGTTTTGTCAGCCCAATCTAAAATCCTTAATAATCCATGACTGTCAAGGTCAGCACATTTAAGTCTATAACTTGTGGCTTCACCGTTTACTCCATATAATTTTTTGGACATTTCTTGACTTACTGTTCCTTGGTTTATTACATTGAATCCAAGTTCTTTCCAATATCTTAAACTTTTTTCAATGTCCATAGTTGTGATAATATGCTCATAAACTCCTGTTATATTACTCATTTTTTCATCTCCAATCCTCTTATAAATATTATTAATCATCACATGTACATTATATCAAAATGTACATGTTTTATGACTGTAAATTTCTTAGATATTTTATGAAAAAATTGGATAAATGTTTTATTTAATGTCAAACACACTTTTTAAGCTAATATTTTTATCGGAGCCTGCAAGAATTTTAATACGTCTTTCCCCTGGATTCATGTCAAAATAATTATCCGATAAAACTAGATCTTCATTATCATTTAGTATTTCTACAGATTTGGCATAATTTTTAGCCTGAATAATAATTTCATCTTCATCTAGCGTAAATGAAAGTTGTGGATCTAAGAATTTAAAAAATTTTGGAACAGAAAAGATCACGCTATTTTCCGATATAAGGTTATCACCTTGATATAAACTATAGCTAAAATACGTATCTCGGATATCTATATCGTTAAAAGTCCTTTTATCTAACCAAACTGCACTCATAGCCTTTACGTGAATTTCCTTCATACCGGCCTGCAAAATAGTATTATCGTTTTTACGAATAGACCAGCGAATTTGAACATCTTGGTCATAACGTTGTTCATTTGAGATATTGAGTCTTACCGATGGTTGGATATTAAAGTCAGCATCATTTATATTCATATTTTGAGTTAGCATGCCCTCTTCTTCACAAGACAGAAGTATGGGTGCAAAAAATCTTTTAGCATAATAATGAAGAGCTTTCCATCTACCATAATAATCTATAGAAGCCCAAGAGGTTACCGGCCAGCAATCGTTTAGTTGCCAATATACGGTGCCCATGCATCGACCACGGTTTCGCCTATAATGTTCCACTCCGTATTTTATGGCTTCGGCCTGTAATAATTGAGACGCATAAACTATATTTTCTAAGTTAGTTGGGTACAAAAATGTTTGATATAGGTAATTCATTATTTTCCCGTTGGCTGCATTATTGCGTTGATGCTTCTCCATAACGTATGAAAATACATTTCTATCCTCTGGTAAAGTGAAAGCTTCAATAGTTTTTACGCTAGGCAATGATTGAAAGCCAAATTCGGATAAATATCTAAAATGAAATTTACGGTATTCGGCAAATGGTTTGTTGCCATGCCAAACATCCCAATAGTGAGCATCACCTTTGTTTTGGCCATTTGGATCTTCAAATGCTCCGCCGGATGAAGGGCTAGCCGGCCAATAAAATGTATCGGGTGAATATTTAGCAACTAATTTCGGAAAGATATATTCGTACATTTTTACATAGTCGGATTTTTCGAGGGGTTTGTTTACCCAAACTCCTTGATCTACGAACATTTCCATTTCGTTGTTTCCGCACCAAAGTCCTAGACTAGCATGATTTCTTATCCTTTTTATATTATCTATTATTTCTGCTACGATATTCGATTCAAATTCATCCGTTAATCGATATACAGCACAGGCGAACATGAAGTCTTGCCAGACTACTAAGCCTAGCTCGTCGCATATATCGAAAAACCAATCATTCGGATAATATCCACCACCCCAAACTCGTATCGTATTAAAGTTGGCTAGCCGACATTGCTCTAGCAACTTTCTTGTGCTTTCATAAGTTACTCGGCCAATTAGATTATCCTCTGGAATGTAGTCAGCACCCATGGCAAAAAAGTCTATACCATTAACTTGATGAGCAAAACTTTCTCCCCATTGATCTTTTTCTATATGCATATTTAGCGTTCTTAGGCCAACTTTAGTTTTGTAGATATCCGTATTTATGCTGTCAGCAACTTTTTGGATAACCTCTATTTCATATAAATTTTGAGCGCCTAAACCATTCGGCCACCATAGTTTAGGCTCGAAGATTTTAATGCCATCCTCATACTCGTAATATGTTTTATTTATTCCAGTCGGATCGGTAATTTTTATATTATAATGTGGTGAGCATATATCAAAAAGTTTTGCTTCTATTTCAAATTTTAGTAGCACATGATCTGCTTCATGGATTTGCCTTATATATACACTTTCTATTTTTGCAATATCATTTGCTTCTATATAAACATATCGAAATAAACCGAGGTCTGGTAAATGTGGACCCCAATCCCAGCCGAACATACAGTGAGCTTTTCTAATGTACGGAAAACCTTTCATGCAATCTTCTGTTCCGTCTAGCTTGTCCTTCGAATATTTTTCTGCTATATAGTTAGTCGGCGAATCAAATAAAACTTCTAATCTGTTTTCACCGGATACTATATTGTCGGTTATATTAAATCTCCAAGTACGATGCATATTATCCGATGTACCCACAACTTGATCGTTTAACTTAATCGTGGCTAAAGTATCAATGCCTTCGAATACCAAATCAAGTTGTGTAGATTCTAAAAAATCGGATGTCACCTCAAATACTGATTCATAAGTGTAGCATTTGTCCATTAAGGTTAGCAACTGATCTTCGTTATCACGGTAAAATGGATCAGGAATTTCGCCCGCATTTAGATATGCTTCATACATACTGCCCGGAACTGTTACAGGTATGACCTTATCATTTTCGGCATCAGTTTTTTTTATAAACCATTTTTTTAAAGATACTTTTTTCATGTGCTGTCCAACATCCTTTCGATTATTTTATAATTTAATTTAAATGTTAGCATAAAAATATGTACTGGTATAGGTGAATTGTAGCTAAATAATTTTTATATAAGCTTGTCCAATCGGTAGTATTCGTATTCAATTCGTCAGCTTCACTTGAGAAGGTCAAGGGCGTAGCTTTGCTGCGACTCTATCCGTCCGCTTCGCGTCCACCTTCCTCAAGAGGAAGGCTTAAGTGCGCGACTGCCTTGCAATGTTGTGAAGACTGAGAGGTTAGGAGCGATGCACTAAGGGATAGCGACCAACAGGTTGCCCGCCCCTTAGTTAGCTTCACCAAAAGTTACTTTTCTTAAGTTCCCATGTATGGCGAAAAGGGGGTGTCGCATTTTTTTGAGTTGTTAATGCGACAGACCCCTGATCGAAGAGCTTATTTATTTAAATTTAAATCTTGGCCACTTCAATAAAATAAGCACCCATTTTCATTTCGGCGTTTGAAAACCAAGTTTCAAGATGTGTTGGCCCTTGTTTCAAATCTAAAACAAATCGGATAAATTCATCGTCTGGACCTATTTCTTTCATGTCTGTTTGATCCTGAATAGAAATATGAGCATGCGTTAGATCTAAGGCTACGCCACCCTGATATTGATAGAAGTCCCTATCCGCTATTCCGTCCTTTTCGAATTCTATATCATTGTTATTCGGATCTATACCTTCTCGGATTTTATGCGGAACTTCTTTAGACCAACGTCTTAGTTTAAATTCGTACTGACCATCTTCTTCTACTTGAATTTCGAAGTAACCTTCAGCGATAGCGCCTTCTCTAACTTGACCTTGTTGATAAACACCTTTGTCTTCTTCATTTCTAACGTCATGAATTGTTAGATAATTTTCATGTGAGCCAATAGATATAGGTATTTCTTCATCGAACTTTACGGATACTAAATTCCACCATTTATCGTAATCTTCTCGCAATTTTTCTACCAACTCTGGATGCTCAGATGCTATATTATTTCGTTGTGATCTATCCGCATCGATATCGTACAGCTCTTCACCATTTATTAAGCGCCATTTATCTCTCATTACGGAGCTTTTTCTCCACTTTATAGGATGTGGAACTCTCTGAGAATCTGTTACTATAGCCCTTTCGGTCACTTCTCCATTACATAATAAGGATTTTAAACTTATACCATGGAATGTGTGATCTCCGACTGGTACGTTACAAAAATCTAAAAGTGTTGGCATTAAATCTACACTTGCTGTTAGATTGTTCTCGTCTCGACCTGTATTTAATCCAGCTTTGTCGTATCTAAAGAAAAACGGTACTCGATGTCCTCCATCATATTCGGATCCTTTGCTTCCTCGAAGGCCAGCATTATAACCGCTTGTAACGTTTCCTTGTCTGTCCATATTAAAGCCGCCAGCTGTTCCGTTATCAGTCATAAATATAACAATCGTGTTTTCTAACAAATTCTCGTCTTCTAGGTAATTTATCATTTTACCAAAGTTTTCGTCAATATTTGTTATCATGCCATAAAATCTTTTTCGGTGATCCGGCACTCGGCTGTCATCTTTATATAAATCATAATATTTTTTCGGAACATTTAGTGGTCCATGTGGTGCGTTGGTTGTTATCATACAGAAAAACGGTTGCTCTTTATTCTCATCTATAAATTTTAATGCTTCTTCGAAAAATACATCGGTACAATATCCATTAAATTTTTTAGGCTCGCCATTTACCCAGTAGGTATCACTGAAATAATCATTGCCCCAAAAATCCGGTATTTGAGATATACCGCCGCCGCCATGAGTGATAGATTTTTTAAAACCTCTATCACAAGCTCGATAAGGATAGTTGTCTCCTAAGTGCCATTTTCCAAAAATTCCGGTTTCGTATCCGCCTTCAGTAAAGGCCGTAGCTATAGTCCATTCGTCTTTTCTTAGAAGGGAACGTCCGCCGATGGTGTGCCACACACCAGTGCTATTTGCAAAGTGTCCGGTCATCAGCGTTGATCTTGTTGGTGCACAAGTTGGTCCTACATGATAGTTAGACATTCTAATACATTTATTGAAAAATTTATCAATATTTGGTGTTTTAACCATGTCGTTGCCGGTACATCCTAAATCACCTAAACCTTGGTCGTCCGTTAATACCCATATGATGTTTGGTCTGCTCATATTTTATAATGCTCCTTCAATAAAAATTTTATATATGCTAGAATATTTTAGCATATTTTGTTTCAATAATCAATTAAGTATTTTTTTATTTATATATCCTGAAAGTTATTTATGTGTTAAAATAGTTAAGAAAATATAGACTAAAAATACTTAGCGTTTAATTAATAGTGATTGTACAAAAAATGTTTATAAGGAAAGGATATTGAAATGTTTAATGGCGTAAAAATGAAGGTTCAACAACCTATAAGTATACAAGAATTTGCAACTAGCTCACATATGAAAGTTACTCAAGGCATCAGCTTTGCAGATTTTGCTAATAATTGCTTGAATAATAATGTGAATGGTTGTAAAAATATTGTAGCCGATAATTCTGCTAACGAATTTAGTGAGACTACACAAAATAAAGAAGCTATTATTGTAACGAAAGGTCAACGATATAATTTATCCAGCCATGAAATAGATTCTATCTACATTGGCCTAGGATGGGATTTACCGACTGATGCAAGGATAGCGTACGATTTGGATTCGGAAATTTTTATGTTGGGCAAAGACGGTAAAGTAATAAGTGATGACTATTTTATATTTTATGGTCAGACTAGCTCACCGGATGGTTCTTGCAATCATTTAGCGGATAATCTAACCGGAGAAGGAATGGGAGACGATGAGGTTATACAAATAGAGCTTTCAAAGATAAATCCATCAGTAGAAAAGTTAGCAATAGTAATAACTATAAACGATGCTATAGAAAATGATCAAAGATTTGGAGAAATAAACAATGCTTACGTCCGAGTAATGGATGGAAAGAATAACAAAGAGATACTAAGATTTAATCTAACAGACTATCCGGACGAAGTAAGATCGCTGACGGTTGGGGAGATTTATAAAAAAGATGGCACCTGGAGATTCAATGCTTTAGGTCAAGGTTTGGATACAGATTTAGCAGGATTATGTAGATTTTATGGCGTAAATTTAGTTTAATAGAAAATTATATAGAAAGGAAAAAACCCTCCAAAATAAATCAGAGGGCTTTTTTATTATTTATATTAAGCTTGTCCAACAGAACCGAATAGTTCCATTTTTTCTTTAACCGTTTTCTTAATTGCTTCGTATCCAGGAGCTAATAATTTTCTCGGATCGAATCCTTTACCCAAGATATCGTGTCCTTCTTCGATATATTTTCTAGTGGCTGCAGCAAAAGTCAATTGGCACTCTGTATTAACGTTGATTTTAGATACTCCAAGAGAAATAGATTCTCTGATCATTTCTTCGCTAATGCCTGTTCCACCGTGTAAAACTAAAGGCATAATTCCTGTTAACTCTTGAATTTCTGCTAAAGCTTTAAAGTCTAATCCGGCCCAGTTGTCAGGATATTTGCCATGAATATTACCGATACCAGCAGCAAGCATGTCTATGCCAAGATCAGCTATGAGTTTACATTCTGTAGCATCAGCAACTTCGCCTTTTCCGATTACTCCATCCTCTTCACCGCCGATAGAACCAACTTCAGCTTCTATAGATACGTTTCTGGAATGTGCAAATTTTACTAGCTCTTCTGTCTTACGTATATTTTCTAATATCGGATAATGTGATCCATCAAACATTACTGAAGAAAATCCAGCCTCGATACATTTTATAGCATGCTCATAGCTACCATGATCTAAGTGCAATGCTACCGGAACGTCGATATCTAAATCCTTAATCATTCCTTTTACCATCCCTACAATCGTGTTGTAACCACCCATGTACTTGCCGGCACCTTCGGAAACTCCAAGAATTACTGGTGATTTGTTTTCTTTCGCAGTTAATAATACAGCTTTTGTCCATTCTAAGTTGTTGATATTAAACTGTCCTACTGCATATTTGCCCGCTTTCGCTTTGTCTAACATTTCTTTTGCTGCTGTTAACATGATGAAATACCTCCGTAAATTTTAATTTGCAACTTGAACTTTAGGTTTATTATTCTATCCTATCTATCTACAATAGGGTGAGATCTTTTTAATCGAAACCTACAGTTCTCATCTTTATTAAGACTAACATATGAAAAATAATTTGTAAATAGTTAAAATGTTTTTTATCGAAAAATCATTCATTTCTAAAGAAAATACTTTGGGTTATATTACAATTGTTTTGCAAATACAAAACAAACATTTATTTGTAAGATAATAGAATAAAATATGTTTATTAGCAAAATAAGTTTGCAACTTCGTCATAAAGAAGTTGGCAAATATTTATTTACCTTTTATTTTAAATCTATTTCTCACTTTGAATTGAAAGCTACATATGTATAAATCTTTTTATTTAATTGAAATCGATAAGTCTCCTCTTAATTAAGAATAACATATGAAAGATAATTTGTCAATAGCAAAAATGTTATTTATCGAAAAAACATTCATTTTCAAAGAAAGTGGCTTGAATTATATTACAATCTTTTTACAAATATGAAAAAAGTATTGCTTTTTGCGGAATAATAGGGTAGAATATGTTTATCAGCAAAATAAATTTGCAACTTCGTCATAAGCAGGTAGCAAATATTTATTTACCTTTTATTGTAAATCTGTTTCTCACACATATAATCAGGAGGGCGACTATGAAACTATTAAAAAAAATGGCTATAGCATCTTGTTCGATAATAGCAATTTTAGGATCTAGCATTTCGACAATGGCAGCATCAAATGCGATTATCGATAATAAGGATATAATAATAGGAAGCACTCTAGGTTACGAGGTAGTTTCTGGAGAAATTATAAAGGATGAATTTAATATATTTATTAATACGACTGTACCGTATAAGAGCGAACAATTTTTAATAAAGGGGACAGACATAGTTTTTAATAAAAAATTATATGGCGAAGACATAGCACCGGACGGAACAGAAATAGTTAGCACAAAATATTTAACATCGAATACGATTAGAGTAGGCGTAAAAAATATATCCAGCGACAAAATGTTTATGGTACCTCTCTATTTAGAAATAGTAGGAGAAAACCCTAGTGTGGAAATAGTCGGAAATGGCGGAATTAGTTCACAAGTTATAAACTTATCCGAAGAGGCAGTTTCCGATAAAAATATAAAAATTGAATTTGGAGAAAACAGAAATATTCCGATAGAAGGCGAAGGGTTTTTAGGAGAAATTATAATAGATGAAATAGTACCGGGAGCCTTAAAACAACCGACTAATGTAGTTTTAACGTTGGAGACTAATTCCGGATTAATTTTTGATACAGAAGTTGGAAATACGGTTAATCTAAAAGGTAGTGAAGGGCTAGATGGAACAGAAACGACCGCAAAAATAAAAGCTATTACAAATAATGAGCAACAATTAATATTAGAAATTCCAAG